>OHHU01000006.1_pt1 | contig 177187 bp, 156 predicted proteins | sample 1568151 | NCBI WGS metagenome assembly OHHU01 (sample SAMEA3879572, study PRJEB24766) | human gut metagenome | biome: human-associated habitat; feature: feces | place: USA | collected 1985/1987 | reverse complement strand
TTCATGCCCAGCTCCGCAAGTGCCTGCGCGCCGTGGAAGCTGCCATCGCCCCCTATCACTATGAGCGCATCCATCTCATATGCCGTCATTAGCTGCATGGCCTTGGCCTGTCCCTCAGGAGTGCGAAAAACCTCGGAGCGGGCCGTGCGCAGTATGGTGCCGCCTCGCTGTATTATGCCGTGAACATCTGAGGACTGGAGCTGCTTCACGCGACCGTCCATCAATCCCTCGTAACCGTGATATACGCCAAGCACGACATCGCCAAAGCTGAGGCCACGCCTCACCACCGCACGAATGGCGGCGTTCATACCGGGGGTATCGCCTCCGCTGGTCAGTACGCCTATTCTCATTACCGACATATCAAGCACCTCCGTCTGTGTGATAAGCATAAAAAACTATATTTTGATTATACTACTCATTTCTCGCAACACACAATCAGAATACGAGTCTTTTGTATTGCAAATCCTTATTTATTGATATATATTTATACGGTTAGCTAATACCTTTTTTCAACCCTTACTGGAGGTCGTATGTTTAAAAAATACTTTAGCGATATGGGCTTCTGGCGCATCGCGCTGAAGCTCGCCTTTCCTGTGGCTATGCAAAATCTGCTTACCAGCTCATTCATTCTGGTAGATACCATAATGGTGGGGCAGCTCGGGGATCTTTCTCTTTCCGCCGTAGGGATGGCAGGCCAGTTCGGCTGGTTTTTGAATATGATAACCTTCGGAATGTGTTCGGGAGCCGCAGTTTTCATATCCCAGTATTGGGGCGCAAAGGACACTGCCGGTATACGCCGCACATACGGCATAGCCGTAGTCTCCGTATGCCTTATATCCGCGCTGTTTTTCGTAATAGGCCTGCTTTTCCCGGAGGGTGTGGTCAGGATATTCAACCGCGAGCCGGACGTAGTAGAAGCGGGCGCCGCATATCTGCGCATCGCCTGCTGGTCCTACCTTGCCACCGGCGTAAATATGGTATTCTGCATAGTGCTGCGCTCTACCGAGAACGTAAAGCTGCCCATGTATGTGTCTCTCGTCACCACAGTCCTCAACGCATTCATGGACTATGGCCTCATATTCGGCGCGTTCGGTATGCCTGAAATGGGCATACGCGGCGCGGCGCTGGCCACCGTCATATCCGCATGGGCCGGCCCGGTGCTTATACTCGCGGTATCGGCTATACAGCGCAATATGCTCATCTCCCCCATAAAGGAGCTGTTCGGCTTTAATAAGCGTTCCATTGCCGAATACTACGAAAAGGCCACCCCCGTAATAATAAACGAGACCCTGTGGGGCCTCGGAACGCTTCTGTTCAGCGTTATATTCGCCAACCTCGGCTACCAGTACTACGCTGCCGTAACCATATTCCGCACCTTTGAAAACATCGCTTTCGTATTCTTCATAGGCCTTTGCAACGCCTCCAGCATAATGGTGGGCAAAAACGTGGGCGCAGGCCATATAAAGCGCGCGGTGGAGGATTCCCGCAGGTTCGTGCTGTTCGTCTCCCTTTGCTCGGTACTTACGGGCGTGCTGATAATAATATTCCGCTTCCAGCTTGCCAGCGTCTTCAACCTCAGTGGCAGCATAACCCCGGAGACGCTTAAGCTCACAGCCTCATTGCTCCTTGTTTACGGCATTGAGCTGCCCGTGCGCAACCTGCCATACATACTTATCGTAGGCACATTCCGCCCCGGAGGAGACACAAAGATAGGCATGAAGCTGGATCTGCTGTCCCTCTGGCTCTGCTCTGTTCCCCTCACCACTCTCGCGGCCTTCGTGTTCAAGCTGCCATTTATCGCGGTGTTCGCCATAATGTACATAGCGGAGGACTATCTGAAGGTTATCCTCTGCGTGAAGTACTATTTCACATACAACTGGCTGCGTCCCGTAACAGATCAGGGCATAAAGGGGCTGGAGGAATTCTACGAAAGCAGGCGAAAAAAGCCGGCGGATCAGTAAGCCCACGCATATAAAAAGCCTTATCCCACCGTGTACGGTCGTACCGCGGGATAAGGCGATTTTATTATTCTGTTTTTTTCTCCTCCTGAAGCTGCTTTTCCAGCGCCGACTGCCTTGCCAGAATGGCGTTGACCTTGTCGTACAGGGCCTCTATCATTATCTCGGTCTTTAGGTTGACCTTATAATCGTTTTCGGCTCTGCGACGATCCTTTTCCTCCTGACGGTTCTGGCTCATCATAATGAGCGGCGCCTGAATAGCCGCCACGCAGGACAACACCAGATTCAGCAGTATGAAAGGATACGGATCAAACGCTTTCAGCGCCAGCACCGCATTGACGATCATCCAAAGCACAAGAACTCCCGTAAAGGAAAAGATAAATGCCCAGCTTCCGGCGAATTTTGCAATGGTATCCGCCGCGCGCTGTCCTAGCGTATACTTTTCCCTCGCGTTTTCCGGCTTGACCGAGATCTGTCTGCCTGCCAGCAGGCTAAGCACCTCCTCGTCGGTCATGTCGTGCCGAATGTCCTCCAGCACCTCTTTAAGCAGCTTTCTGTTTTCCTTCATTACAGCGATCACTCTTTTCCTTTGATTATATCTTATACATCACCCGATCCCGAAACTCCTGAAGCTTGCCGTCGTTCCAGTTGTCGATTGGCCGGTAGTAGCCTGTGATGCGGCTGTAAACATCGGTATGGGCGCCGCAGACGGGGCATATGGGTTGATTGCCCATAAGATAGCCGTGCTTCTGGCAGATAGAGAACGTAGGAGTAAGGGTAAAGTAGGGCAGCCGGTAATTTTCGGTGATCATGCGCACTATCTCGGCGGCACGCTGCCAGTCGGGCAGCGCCTGCTCCGTAAACACGTGGAACACCGTACCCGAGGTGTACATAGTCTGGAAGTCATCCTGAGCGTCCAGCGCCTCGATAAGGTCGTCGGTAAAGCTAACCGGCATATTGGTGCTGTTGGTATAGTACGGCGTGCCGTTCCTCGATGCGGTTATGATATCGGCATAGCGGGCCTTATCCTCCCGCGCCATGCGGTAGGCGGTGGATTCGGCGGGCGTCGCTTCGAGGTTGTAAAGATGCCCTGTGCTTACCTGATAGGACTGTATGCGTTTGAGCATGTGCCTTAGCACCTCCCTGGCAAAGCGGCGGGTACGAAGGTCGGCAAGGCCTTCGCGGAGCCATGCGGCGTTAAGTCCTGCCTCGTTCATTCCCACTATGCCAATGGTGGAAAAGTGCCTGTCAAAATTCTGTATATAGCGCTTCGTATAAGGGTACATACCCTCGTTCATGAGCTTTGTTATTATGCTGCGTTTAACTTCGAGTGATCGGGCAGCCAGATCCATAAGCTTGTCCAGCCGCCTGTAAAAGTCATCCTCGTCATCGGAAAGGTATGCAAGGCGGGGCAGGTTCAGCGTAACGGCCCCTATGGATCCGCTGTTTTCTCCGCTGCCGAAGAAGCCGCCGGCGCGCCTGCGTAGCAGGGACTTATCCTCAACGTCCCTGAGCATATCCCGGACGTCTGTCTTGCTGAGGCCGCTCTTGTTATAGTTTGCAAAATATGGCGTACCGTACTTTGCCGCCATGCTGAACAGCAGCCGGTTATTGAGCTTATCCGACCAGTCGAAATCCTCATCTATTGCATAGGTGGGTATAGGGTACGCGAGGCCGCTGCCGTTGGCGTCGCCCTCCGTCATTACCTCCATAAAAGCCCGGTTAACGGTATCCATCTCGGCCTGACAGTCGCCGTAGGTGAAATCGGCCTCCCTGCCCCCTATTACGGGGTGCTTATCCTTCATATCCTCCGGCACCGTCCAGTCCAGCGTTATGTTGCTGAATGGGGCCTGCGTGCCCCAACGGCTGGGAGTATTGACGCCGAATACGAAGGTCTCTATGCAGTTCTTTACGTCCTTATAGGGCAAATTGTCGGATTTTACAAAGGGTGCAAGGCAGGTATCGAAGGAGCTGAAGGACTGCGCCCCCGCCCATTCGTTCTGCATGACCCCCAGAAAATTTATCATCTGGTTGCAGAGGGAATAAAGGTGCTTGGGGGGTTTGGAGTCTATCTTGCCCATCACGCCGCCCAGCCCTTCTTTTATCAGCTGCTCCAGGGACCAGCCGGCACAGTAGCCGGTAAGCATGGTAAGGTCATGGAGGTGCATTTCACCGCTTCGGTGGGCGGCGGATATCTCGGCATCGTATATTTCGGAAAGCCAATAATTGGCCGTTATCGCGCCGCTGTTGGAGAGTATCAGCCCACCAACGGAATAGGAGGCAGTGGCGTTTTCCCGCATACGGAGATTTTTTTCATGGACGTAATTGTTTACCGTTTCCTTGTAGTCCAGTATGGTAGACTTGAGGTTGCGAAGCTTTTCACGCTCCCTTCGGTAGAGTATGTACGCCTTTGCAACGTCGGAGTGTCCCGACTGTATAAGTACCTGTTCGGCGCTGTCCTGTATGGCCTCCACGCTTATGAGGTCGTCCTTTATCTTATCCTCAAAGTCCGCAGTGACCTTCAGCGCAATGAAGTCTATATCGTTGGGATCGCAGGGCTTGTTCAGAGCGCCGAATGCCTTGGCTATTGCCCCGCTTATCTTGGCTATATCGAATTCGGCTACACTGCCGTCCCGCTTTATCACCTTATACATCCGGCTTCCCCCTGAATCCCGTTGAATTTATATTACTATACTATATTTCGTGCTGTCATTGCAAGGACTCGCACAATATATTGTTATGTTTCATATTCTATGGCATGGTCATAAATTTTTATAATTGCGGGGCGGCCTTTGTGGTATAATTCAAGCATGAATGGAAGTATTTTTTCGGATATTATAGCTATGCTGTATCTCGCGGCATTCATCGCCGCGGGGCAGCTGCTGTCCCGTTGGGTATTCTGCCGCAGCCCTAGGATAGTGCGCATCACCCTGGGCGCCGCTTTGAGCCTCCTTATGCTCATGTGGCTGCCGGCGCTTTTTTCCTTTGGGCTGGGCTTTACGCTGCTTTCGCAGCTGCTGGCTTTAGCCGCTGCTGCCGCCACAGGCTTCATCTCTGCAAAGAAGGCCGTAAAGCCGCTTATGGCTGTGCGCGAGCCTGAACTCAGGCCGTATCTCTGCTGCGTGATACCAACCGTATTGCTACTGTGTGGGCTGACGCTGTCGCATACCCTGCCTCATATGCCGGACGGCGGCCTCGGCTCGGGCCAGTGTACCTACGGCGATATGTGCATGCATCTGGGCATAATCTCATCCATAACCCGGCAGGGCTTCTTCCCGCCGGAATACTCCATAATGGCGGGGCAGCCCATGAGCTACCCCTTCCTGTGCGACAGCGTATCCTCCACCTTCTACACCCTCGGCGCGTCGCTGAGGCTCAGCTACATACTTCCCATGATACCGGCATTTTTCTCGGTAGCATCCGGGGTATACCTTTTCTTCGAGGACTGGTTCAAGCGGGCGGACAAGGCTGTATTGGCGTTCGTGCTGTTTTTCATAGGCGGCGGCTTTGGCTTTGCCTACTTCATGGACGATCTGAGGGTCGATCCCCACAACTTTACCCGCATATTTACCGAGTTTTATGAAACGCCCACAAACCTGGTGGGTGAAAACGTGCGCTGGGTAAACGTGATAGCTGATATGCTGGTTCCCCAGAGGGCTACGCTGTTCGGCTGGAGCGTACTTTTCCCCTGCCTGTACCTGCTGCGCCGGGCGGTGTTCGATAATGACGCCGGCCTGTTCCTTCCGCTGGGAATAATGGGCGGCTGTCTGCCGCTTATACATACCCATTCGTTTTTGGCCCTCGGCCTTGTCAGCATACCGTGGTTTCTCAGGGCCGTATATAAGAATAACAGCATAACAAAGTTCGCTTTGTACGGCGTCATCGCGGTAGCGCTGGCAGCGCCCCAGCTGCTGTGCTTCACCTTCCGTCAGGCGGGCAGCTTTCTCACAGTCAACCTCAACTGGGCGAACGACACAGATACCTTTCTCTGGTTTTATGTCAAGAACCTCGGGCTTATATTCGTATTGCTGCCCGTGGCATTTATCGCCGCAAAGAAGGAGGATAAAGAAACGTGGCTGGGCGTGCTGTTTCTATGGGTACTCTCCGAGATAATACAGTTCCAGCCCAACCCCTATGACAATAACAAGCTGCTGTTTATATGGTTCGCCTTCTGCTGCGGCCTCGTCTCCTCTCTGCTCGTTGAGATATACGCAAGGCTCTCTGATATTAAAGGCCGGCGGCTGCTTGCCGGTATAGTGGTAACAGCCATGACGCTATCCGGAGTGCTTACGCTGGGCCGTGAGGCGGTAAGCCAATATGAGCTTTTCCCAAAGGGCGAGATAGAAGCGGCGGAGTTCATCGACAAAAACCTTCCTGCGGACTGTATAATACTGACCGGCGTTCACCACAACAATGCCGTAGCAGCCCTCACCGGGCGCAATATCGTCTGCGGCTCATCCGCCTACCTCTATTACCACGGCTTTGACACATACGATCGCGAGCAGGACGTAGCCGCTATGTTTGAAAATCCGAAAAACTCCGGAGAATTGTTTGAAAAATACGGCGTGGACTATATCTACATAGGCATAAACGAGCGCTGCAATTACAGCATATCACCTGAAAGCTTCGAAAACCTTGAGAAGGTCTTCTCAAATGGCACTGCGACATTGTACAGATACAGCCAATAGCAAATGAATAACGGCGCTGCTTATGGGGCAGCGCCGTTATTGTGAGATTAAAAGGGTTTTTCTTTTTTAGCCCGCATAAGCCAGCTCTTCGAACCACTCGCTTTCGGGTACGCCGTCTATCTTCCATGTGAGATAGTCGTACTCATCTTCAGAGGCCTGGATGGTTATCTTTGAGGTGGTGCCGTCCTCTGCCATGAGATCCGCGTAACTTTGCATATCGGTGCCCATTATGAGGAATTTTTCGCCCTTTTTGCCCTCGGCGGTGCTGCCATCGCCCAATTTGAGCTTCAGGCCGTCGCGGCTGAGCTTAAGGGCGGAATAGTCCCACGCCTCGGAGAAGTTCTGGTATACGACCGTATAATCGCTGCTGCGCACGAAGGCAAAGTCGTCGCCGGAATCGCCGGTAGAGAGCATAAAGTCGCAGGTAGCACCGTGAGTACCCAAAATGTCTATAGTAGTCTCTACGCTTACGCCGCCGTTACCGTAAACGCTCTGCACCGTGCCGGTGATAAAGGCCTTCTTTAACTCCCCGTTATGCACGCGGTATACGAAGGTGACGTAATCGTCGGAGGCCGCGTCGCCGGTGACGTAAAGCTCAGTGTAGCCGTCTCCAACGACGGTATCGCCCACGTGTATGCAGCTTTCGTCAAGGCCGAGTGGGCCCAGTTCATCGGTGCTTTCCTTGCCGTTTATATTGAATTTTACGGTCACATTGCCGTCCTTATCCTGAACCACGGTGAATTTGACGGAATCGGCCTTGCCGTCGGCGGAGAGGGAGTCCTCGCTGTTAAGCTTTACGTCCTTCCACTGGTATATACCCAGCTCGTTTTCGTTTACGGCTGCTGTTACGCAGTACTTGAACTGGCCGGCAGTATCGCACTTTTCAAGGGTGAATACCATTCCGCCCAAGCGCTCGCCGCTGCCTAAATAAAGCCCGGTGCTCACCTTTACGGCGCTGCCGTCAGGTGTGATGCTATCTATCCTGGCTATTGTATCGCCCATATCGGATGGAGCGAGCCTGTAAGCCTTTGCGGAATCGTCAAAGGTCACGGACTCGGCAAAGGAAGCGGCTATCTTCGGAATGCTGCGTTCGCCGCCGAAGGCGGCGGCAGCGTAATCTTCCATTGTGGAAGCGGGCACTGTCACATATTCCTGTTCGTCGGTAGTGACGGTAGGCTCGGCAGTTTCCGGCTCTATGCTCATGCCCCAGTTCACGCCGGTAAGGTACAGCACAGACCATATGAGGTCGTCGCTCTTGGCGTCGTATTTGGTGTCGCTGTCTATGCCTATGGAGCGAACTATGGAGTCCATTATGGGCAGCATGGCGTTTATATTTTTGCCGTCTTCCTCGGATATAAACTCGCCGGTGTCATCTGCTTCGGTGGACGCAGTCTGGCCGCCCTCGGTACCGGGAGTTACGGGATCCATGGCGGTCTCCTTGGGCGCGCAGGCCGCGGCGCACAGCATTACGGCAATTATTACAGCTAAAAGCTTTTTCATCGTTTCCTCCTTAACAAAAACAAAAGATGAAGGGGACACCTTCATCTTGCATTATAGCACCCTAAGCGGCGGCAGTGTTTTAATAATCCGTTAAGAGTTGGGCAGCTTTTCTATCGCCTTTTTGAACTGCACCGAGAACAGTATGGCGGTGAAGGTAACGGCAATAAAATCCGCGGCAGGTTCCGCCAGATACACAGCCATGGCCTTATCCGCCGGGAACAGGGAGGGCATGAGGTATATAAGGGGCAGGAGCAGCACGAATTTTCGCACCACCGCAACCGCTATGGAGGACCTTGCGCTGCCTATGGCGGTAAAGGTCATCTGGCAGGCTATCTGTATGCCGAACATGAACATCACCGCGAAGTAGCGCCGCATCGCCGCCTGTGTAAATGCCGCAAGCTCCGCGTTTGGGGTGAAAAGGCCCGTAAAGGCTTGCGGGAACAGCATTATTATGAGCCACAGCGCCGTGGCATATATCAGGCTGGATCTTAGCAGCAGCTTGAAAGCGCCGCGAACCCGCTTGGCATCCTTTGCGCCGTAGTTGTAGCTCACTATGGGCTGTGCGCCCTGGCCCAGGCCCTGTAGGGGCAGCATGGCGAACATATTGATGCTGGAGAGTATAGTCATGGCTCCCACAGCTATGTCGCCGCCGTATTTAAGCAGCGACGTATTAAAGCTTACGGATATTATGCTTTCGCTGGACTGCATTATGAAGGCCGCGAGGCCCAGCGCGAGGCAGGGAAGTATGACCCCGGCCTCAAGGCGCATATTTTCCTTTTTGAGCCGCAGTATGGTTTTTTCGCCCCTAAGAAAGAGCAGCACCCATAAGCAGGATATGCACTGGGAAATGACCGTGGCCAGCGCCGCGCCCCGCACCCCCATATCAAGGCCGAATATGAACACGGGGTCAAGGATTATATTGGATACGGCACCTATCAGCACGGTGTACATGCCGGTCTTGGAAAAGCCCTGGGCGGTTATGAATGCGTTCATGCCGAGGGTAAGCTGCACGAATATCGTCCCGAGGGCGTATATGTCCATGTACCCTGCGGCAAAGCCTATGGTATCCGGGCTCGCGCCAAAGGCGAGAAGCAGGTCCCTATCCCATATCAGGAGCGCCGAGGTGAGTATAGCCGATATTATTATCTGCAATATAAAGCAGTTGCCGAGTATGCGCTCTGCGGCGCTGTTGTCGCCGCGGCCCATGGCGATGGATGCCCGCGGAGCGCCGCCCATGGATACGAGGGCCGCGAATGCGGATACTACCATTATGATGGGCATGCACACGCCTAGGCCGGTCAGCGCGAGAGAGCCGCCCTCCGGCATGTGGCCTATATATATCCTGTCTACGATATTGTAGAGCATGTTGATTATTTGGGCTACTACGGAGGGTACCGCAAGTTTAAAAAGCAGCTTGCCCAGAGGCTCCGTGCCGAGGTATTGATTGTTCTTTTCCATAGTGCAGTTCTCTTTTCTCTTTAAATACACAAATAATTATATTCCCAAGTCTGCCGCTGTCAAATAAAGTTCCAATTTGGGAGCATCGAAAAAGCCCGTAATACGGCGCTTTTTTAAGTATGTGCAGAGTCTGTCCACACAACTTTCACAATTAATGAATTGTTAATTTGATTTAAAGCGCATTACGTATTACAATGCAAGATAAGCCATATATGGCATAATGAGGAGTAGAGTGCGATGGAAAGCATACCCGCCGAGAAGAAAACGACCGGGCAGAAGCCCATAATTGACCTTCGCAGCGTTACCAAGGTATACCGGGTTGGAAGCGTTGACGTCCATGCCCTGAGGGGAATAGACCTGCAGATAATGCCCGGGGAGTTTTGCTGCATAATAGGCCGAAGCGGCAGCGGCAAATCCACCCTTTTGAACATGCTGGCGGGGCTTGAGCCCGTGACCAGCGGCGAAGTCGTCATAAACGGCAAGCACCTTGAAAGAATGAACCAGTCCGAGCTTATACTTTTCCGGCAGAAGTACGTGGGGTTCATATTCCAGTCCTTCAACCTCATGCCTTACTACACTGCCCTTGAAAACGTGGCGTTTCCGCTGTCGTTTCGTGGGGTGCCCTACGATAAGCGCATGAGGCTGGCAAAGAAGGCGCTGAAGGACGTAGGCCTTGAAAGCCACATGAACCACATGCCGGGGCAGATGTCCGGCGGACAGCAGCAGCGCGTCGGCATAGCAAGGGCGCTGGTCACGGACCCGGACATAATATTCGCCGATGAGCCTACCGGCAACCTTGACTCCAAAACGTCGGACGACGTGATGCGCAGCATGTGTGATACGGTAAAGAGCCACGGCAAGACCTTCATAATGGTCACCCACGACCCCAATATGGCGGCATATGCGGACAAGGTAATAAACATACTTGACGGACGCATAACGGATATATACTTCAATCGCCACGAAACCGTAGGCGACAAGGCCGAGATCAGGGAAGAAATAAAGAAGGAAGCTTAACACGGAGGAAAAACAATGAAGCGCGTTATTACTATAATACTTGCCATGGCTATGGCGCTGTCGATATGCTCGGTTGCGTATGCGGAAAATGGAAACGATAGTAAACCCACAATCACAATTCCAAAAGAAAAACCACCCTTAAATAATTTTATTACAGCAAGCGCGGATAACCGTGTTTTTCAGGAGAACGCAGGCTCCGTCAATATGACCATAAATATCGAGAATAATAGCAAGGATTATGACGTTATTCTTGCCGCAATACAGCCAAGCGGAGGCTGCATAATATCTGCCTCCGGAAATGATACCATTCCTAAAAACAGCACAAAGGCCGTAAATATAACGGCAACGCTTGCGTCGTCAGGCAATACGGCCGGTACTCTCACGCTTATTTTTAACGTGCCATACGGTGACAGCAATAATCCTTCATACGAACTGGTTACAGCCGTTTGCGATGATTTCTCCATCGTCCGCGCCCCTTCCGCTACCGAAGCGCCCAAAAAGGAGGACAGCGAGTTCCGTATCCGCACATCAAGCGTTGACAGCAACGGCGTGTGCGTGCTTACGCCATCAGGCGATTACGGCGACCAGCTGGAGGTGCGGCTGCCCCTTACCTGCACCAACGGCTATGTGTATGACCTCAAGGTAACGCCGGTGCTCAGCAACGACATAGAGAAGTTCCCCTTCGATATAGATCTGGTAGACTATACCCTTTCATACCCCGGCTCCATAGGCAGGGGGCAGGTGGTGGAGTTCCTGTACCATCTGCGTCTGAGCAAGAAGGCTACCGTAGGCGTAAAGCAGGTGGACTTCAACGTCACCTACCGCAATGACGAGGGCGACCTCAAGAGCGGCACGGTGAGCCTTTTCGTAAACGTCCGCAAGGGCCTGTCGCCCACCAGCGACAAGGATACCACCACCTCGGTGCCGAAGCTTATAATCGAGAGCTACAAGCTCAGCTCGGACAAGATTTACGCTGGCGAGACCTTCGATCTGGAGTTCACCATAAAGAATACATCCGACAGCACCAACCTGCAAAACGTGCAGATACACATAAAGGACGCGGGCGAGACGGCGACCATAGTTCCCGCCAGCGGCGGCAGCAATACGCTGTATATATCCAAAATTGGCAAGGGTCAAAGCAGCAGCCAGAAGGTATCCCTCCAGACCGCGCCCGACGCGACGGCAAAGGCATATACCCTCAATGTGGATTTCAGCTATGAATCCGCCAGCACCAACGCGGCCCATACCGCCAACGAAACTATAGCCGTGCCCATACTGCAAAAGATCAGGCTGAAGTGCGACGAGCCTACGGTATATGACGATGTGTCCTATCTGGATTCAAGTACCAGCATGTCCATCAAAATGTACAACATGGGCCGCTCCAGCATTTATAACTGTATCGTCGATGTGGAGGGAAATGGCCTCAAGCTTGAAGAGAGCTACTTCGGCGGCACCCTCAGCGCCGGCTCCACCCTTGCGGCAGATATATCCGTAATACCGTCTGAGGCAGGGGATATACAGGGCACCGTAGTAATATCCTACGAGGATGTATACGGCGAGCCCGGCGAGGAGCGGCTTCCCTTTACGCTCCACGTGGAGGACCCCAATGCCGGTATGGAAAACATGGAAGGCATGGAGGGCATGGGAGGCGAAGGCATGGAAGGCGGCATGACAGACCCCGGCATGGAGGACGGCTCCAAGGGCTTCCCCTGGTGGGGCTGGGTTATAGGCGCGGGCGCGTTGGGCGGAGGCGGCTTCTTCGGCTTCAAGAAGCTCAAAAAGCGCAGGGCGCGCAGCCTGGAGGACGATGTTTAAATGCGTTTTACCGATATTTTAAGGACCGCCTTCATGAACCTGTGGCGGAGAAAGCTTAGAGCCGTGCTCACTGTGCTGGGCATGGTCATCGGTGTTTCCTCTATAGTCGTCATGATGAGCCTTGGCATAGGCATAAAAAAATCCACAATGGAGAGCTATGCCAGCATGGGCAGCCTTACAAATATTACCGTCAGCCGCTGGAGCTATAAGGAAACCGCCACGGGCGGCACCAACACCGAGAAAAAGCTGGACAAAACGGCGGTCGAAACTATCAAAAAGATACCCGGCGTAAAAGCCGTTATGCCCCAGATACAGACCTACGGCATACTTAAAAGCGGCAAATGGATGGCCGATTGCAGCATACTGGCTATAGACAGCTCTGTAGCGGAGGAGTTCGGTTTGGAGCTTTCGGAGGGCCGCTACCCCAAGTACAAGCGCGGCAGCTCCAGCTATGAGATGGTGCTCAGCCAGGATGTGCTGAACTGGTTTTACGACCCCAATACCGGCAAGCAGGCGGTGGACCGCGACGGCAATCCCAAGGTCACAATGGAGTCAAAATTCCAGCTCACCTTCGACTATAACAACGTTTACAACAATAATAATCCGGTTTTGCCGGGCGACGGCGATAGCCAGCCGGCCCCCGGCAAGACCTACCGCGTAGACCCCATAGGCATCGTATCCCCAAGCAACAACGAGTTTTCGTGGTACTGCCTTATGGATATAGAGGCGGTGCAGAAGCTCGCCAAGGAAAACAGCGACTACATGCAGCTTGACACCAAGAATTACAACCGTGTCATGGTAAAATGTGAGAACACGGATGTCGTCTCCGAGGTCAAGGCCGCCATAGACGATATGGGATACGGCACCAGTTCCCTTCAGGACGCACTTGAGCAGGCTGAAAAGCAGATGCAGCAGATACAGTACCTGCTGGGCGCCATAGGCGGCGTATCGCTGCTGGTCGCAGCCATAGGCATAATGAACACCATGATGATGAGCATATACGAGCGCACCAAGGAGATAGGCATAATAAAGGTGCTGGGCTGCCGTATGGACAACATAGCGGAGCTGTTCCTTACCGAGGCTGCCTATATAGGCTTCTTCGGCGGCGCCGCCGGCCTGGGCATAAGCTACGGCCTTTCCGCAGTGATAAATCACTTTGTAGGCGATAGCGGATTCAAGAGCATAATACCCCTCTATCTTGCGGTAGGCGCGGTGCTCTTCTCCGTGACTGTGGCGATGCTCTCCGGCCTTTATCCGGCCATCAGGGCAATGCGGCTGAGCCCACTCAATGCAATAAGAAACGAGTAAAGGAGAAATCTTATGAAAAGCGTAAAGCCGGGCAGAGGGCCTTCCGGGATGAAATTTATTGGCTCTGTATTCGCGATAGTATTCGGCATATTCTGGACGATAATGGCGGCACGTATGGGCGCGCCGGCGTTTTTCCCCATATTCGGCGTAATTTTCATAATAATGGGCATAGTGCAGGCTGCCTACAACTACAGGAACGCCACCGGCAAAAACCGCTACTCTTCCTTCGACATAACCGATGAAGGAGAGGAGCCTGACCCGCTTGAGCAGCGCTTTGGCGGCACCGAATACCGTGACGATACTGCGCAAAAGAGCAGCTTTACCACCTCATCCTTCTGCCCCTACTGCGGCAAGGGTGTGGACGGTGACTTTGAGTACTGCCCAAAGTGCGGCAAGAGGCTGCCCAAATAGCAGCCTCGACAGCTTGCAGAGATAATATTTTGCATAAAGAAAGCCGGGAGCATCCCGGCTTTTATCCTTAAATTACAGCCCCAGCACTTCCCTGTAAGCATATACCCCGGGCTTTTTGCCCTGAAGGAACAGTATCCCATCCAGCGCGCCCTTGGCAAAGGTGCCGAAATCATACGACCTGTGGGTTATCTCTATGCGCTCTCCCTCCATGCCGAATATGAGGGTATGTGTGCTGGAGATGTCCCCCGCCCTTACGGAATGGTAGCCGATATGATCCTTTTCGCGCAGTCCCCTGCCCTTGCGTCCGTAATCCGCAACATCTGCGAGCTTTTCGCCGCGGACACCCGCGATTATCTCCCCCAGCTCCTTTGAGGTGCCGCTGGGAGCGTCCAGCTTCTTGTTATCGTGCATTTCGATTATCTCGATATCAGATTCGCCGCCTATGGACTCTGTGAGCATACGCGCTATCTCGTATACCAGATTAACGGCCTTTGACGTGTTGTGGGCGATGAGTATGGGGATGGTCTTGGCGCACTCCTCAAGCTCAGCCATCTGCTCCTCTGTAAAGCCGGTAGTGCCCAGCATAAGGGGTTTTCTGTACTTTACACAAGCCCGTGCCACTTCCATGGTGCCCTCAGTGGTGGAAAAATCAACTACGCCGTCGCTCATGGCAACTACCTTTTCCACGTCGTCATAGGTGTTTGCGCCTACGAAGTCTGTCTTTGCGGCAACGCTCATGTCACAGCCTATGTAGTCCCTGCCCTTGGGGCCTATGCCGCCCACAATCTCAAAATCGCCGGACCGCTTCAGCGCTTCTCTAGTCACAAGCTTGCCCATTTTTCCCCTCGGCGCACTTATCGCCAGCTTCATAAACTCATACCCTCCGTTTTTATTTTTTATACTACTTCTATCGCATGCTCTCCCTTGGCCTTTATGCAGCCTATTATGGCAGCATCAGGCGTATGAGCCTTTATATCGTCCAAAAGCCTGTGGGCCTGATTTTCCGGCAGGCTTATAAGCAGGCCGCCGGAGGTCTGCGGGTCAAACAGTATATCGGACACCGCCCTGTTTACCGTCTCGCATATGCTTACCTTGTCCTCTATGAATTCCCTGTTGCGATATGCGCCCGCAGGAATTATGCCCATGTTGGCAAATTCCAGCGCGCCGGGAAGTATAGGTACCGCGTCTGCCTTTATCTCGGCAGTAAAGCCGCTGCCCTCAGCCATCTCCCGGACGTGGCCCATAAGGCCGAAGCCGGTTATATCAGTGCAGGAATTCACCTCATATTTCAGCATGGATTGCTGTGCCTTTGCGTTGAGGGCGGTCATGGCAGCTATAAGGGACTTTTCGTACTCTCCCGAAAGGAGCTGTGCCTTTGCGGCGGTAGTGAGCACTCCACTGCCTATAGCCTTTGTAAGTATGAGAAGATCGCCCTCCTTTGCTGAGGAGTTGGAAAGCACCTTATCTGGTCTTACAAATCCTGTCACGGCAAGCCCGTATTTCGGCTCCGGGTCCTCTATGGTATGGCCGCCGCAGAGTATGGCGCCCGCTTCCAGCACCTTATCGGCGCCGCCCGCAAGTATTGCCTTTATGGCGTCCTGAGGCAGCTTCTTTGACGGAAAGCAGAACAGGTTGAGCGCCAGCTTGGGCGTACCTCCCATAGCGTATATGTCGCTTAGGGCATTTGCCGCCGCCACCTGTCCGAAGGTGTACGGGTCGTCCACCATAGGCGGGAAAAAGTCCACGGTCTGTATTATGGCCGTGTCGTCGTTTATCTTATATACCGCCGCATCGTCAGCCGTATCAAAGCCGACTATAAGCTTCGGATCGGAATTTTTCGGAAGAGTGGAAAGCATCGCGTCCAGTACCCCCGGACCTATCTTAGCCGCTCACCCCCCGCAGGAGGTCATAGTAGTCAAGCGCACGTCGTTGGACATTATTTAGTACGGTTCCTTTCGCATTCTAATAGCATTATACACCAATATGGTATATTCCAACAAATATAATTATAAAATACGCGAAACAATAAAAGGCCCCGCATATGGGGCCTTTTGTTGCAGTCGGGGATAACTGAAATTCAGTTGGGTGGGGAAAAACGTTAAATGGCACTTGTTTTTTCTTGTAATTTATTATAATATAAAATACAGCATAAGTAAAATGAATGTTTCTATAAAGTAGTATGAGCATTTTTCATTTCTAAAAGGAACGGAACATCAGGTATGGATATAAAAAAACTTGAAGTCCTTCTAAAAGTCATAGAGACCAAGAGCCTTACCGCCGCCGGAAACCAGCTTGGCTTCACCCAATCCGGCGTCAGCCACCTTATCAAAACCATAGAGGACGAATTCGGCTTCCCGGTGCTGATACGCGGCAAGGGCGGAGTGCGGCTGACCGAAAATGGCCGGGCGCTGCTGCCTGCCATACGGGAGATACTAAATGCCAACGACCATATGGACCAGATAGTTGCCAACATCCGCGGTATGAGCTTCGGCAGGCTTCGCATAGGCACTTTTGCCAGCGCGTCTGTGCTGTGGCTTCCAAAGATAATAGAAGAATTCAGCCATGACTACCCCGGTATACAGATAGAAATAATCGTAGGAGGCAACGACTCCCTTATAAGCCAACTTGACGAATCCTGCATCGACTTCGCCATAATGAGCAACCCGCCTCAGGGCTATGAGTGGATACACCTTGCCTCAGACCGCATGCTCGTGCTGCTTCCCCCCGGGCACAGACTGGTAGACAAGGACAGAGTTACCCTCGACGAGATTGATGACGATCCCTTCATACTCTCCAACGAGGGCTTTGACTACGATGTTTCACAGATAATCAAAGGCAGCGGCATAACTCCCCGCCTCTCATTTTCCACCATGGAAAACCGCGGCATAATCGCCATGATACAGCACGGTCTCGGCGTGACCGTGATGCCGGAAATGGTGTTGGACAGTCTTGAATCCAACGTAATAACCAAAGAGCTTGCTCCCTGTGAATACCGTCACATGGGTATAATAGTAAAATCCGTCCATACCGCATCGCTGGCGGCCAAGACCTTTATCTCCTACGCTAAGCGCATAATAAGCGAGCTTGGCACATACCCGCCGATAGATGGAGAATTAAACGCATAAAAAAACAGCCTGCGGTATTGCAGGCTATCTCTTTTTGATAAAAAATCAATAATTCTCCTCGCGCACCTCGAAGTAGCTCCTGGGATGGTTGCATACGGGGCATATCTCGGGAGCGGCCTTACCCACTACTATGTGGCCGCAGTTACGGCACTCCCACATGCGCTCTCCCGCTTTTTCAAATACAGCGTTCATTTCGACGTTGTTAAGCAGGGTGCGATAGCGCTCCTCATGGGTCTTCTCTATTCTTCCAACCGCACGGAACTTTTCTGCAAGCTCTTTAAAGCCTTCTTCCTCCGCTTCCTTTGCAAAGGTATCGTACATGTCGGTCCATTCGTAATTTTCGCCCTCTGCAGCCGCCTTAAGATTCTGGGCGGTATTGCCTATACCATCCAGATACTTAAACCACAATTTTGCGTGTTCTTTCTCGTTTTCGGCAGTCTTAAGGAAAATCGCGGCTATCTGTTCATAACCTTCCTTCTTTGCGACGCTTGCAAAATAGGTGTACTTATTCCTTGCCTGGGATTCGCCCGCAAAGGCGGCCATCAGATTTTTCTCGGTCTTTGTACCCTTAAGCTCCATTTGTGTTATCTCCTTTATGCTAATTATTATATTAAGAATGATTCTTAATCTTATTATATTCTTTTTGCCACCCATGTCAATATCTTTTGCATATTTTATTTTTGCCCCTCGTATGTTATTTTATCCCGCGTGGGATCCGTGTATCATTTACCTAAAAGGCAGCATAAAAGCAGACGACAAAAAGAACGCCGACAACGCATAAAAGCATAATGCTGAGACTGGTTTTAGGCGTTTTTCTAATTCCACAATCCACCTCAAATCATTTTGTATGAGAGAGAATTTTTCTACTGTTCTTCTGTTTCCGCCGTCTCCTCAATATAGCCGTCCGGTTGGGGTATCTCGGCAGGTATTTTTGAAGCATCGTCCACAAAGGTTATCCTGCCCTTGCCATTCTCAACGCGAGCTTCCGGCTTGCAGCTGCCGACAGCGTACATATTGGAATGCTGCTCGGTTATGAAAAGTCCAGTTGCTTCGCTGCCGCCGGCGGCATTTATGCTCACAGCACCTTCAATTGCGAATTCATAAATTTCAGCGCCGTGATACCTGCCGCGATTTTCTACGGTAAGCGCAGAGCCGTCCGCCATTGAAAGCTGTCCATCGCATTTCAGTGCATTGTAGTTTTCATCGGTATACGCCGCAAGGGACGCGCCCTTTTCCAGAGTTATATCCGACCTGGAGTTGACTCCGCCCAGTACTCCCTCCCCGGATACGCTGGCTCCGGCCTTTATTGTTATATCCTCGGCGTCTATTCCCCGGCCGTTGCTGCCCTTACATACAAGGCTGCTTCCCTCGGATACGATAAGCTCATCGGCGCAGAGTATTCCGTCCGACACGCCTATTATGTTGGCGTTTTCGCCGCCTATCTCAGCTGAACCAAGGCAGCCGATAGCCGTTGATCCGCTGTGTACCGTAATATCGTTGAGCGTAAGCTTGCAGCCCTCGTCAAGGCGTATTATGCAGTCCCCAGTGCCGCTTAGGGTATAGCCATTGCCATCTATCGTAATGGAACCCCGCTGTGCAGTAAGCTTGAGCATGGTATCCTCCATGCTGAATGAGGCCGCAAGCACGGCCGTGTCGTTCTCGCCGTATTTGAAGAAGGCCTCAAGATCCGCCGCGGACAATATTGAACTGCCGCTAAGCGGGTCAGTCAGGTCTATCCTTTCATTGCTGGCGGAACAGCCTATGAGCAAAAGTGTCATAGCCGCCAATATGGCTGTTATAATCGTTTTCTTCATCTATCCCGCTCCTTTACATCGGCCGGAAAATGGCCATTATGCGCTCTGCGGCACGCATGCCGTCCACCGCGGCACTTACTATTCCTCCGGCGTAGCCCGCTCCCTCGCCTACGGGGTATAACCCCTTCATGCGGGTAGCACAGCCCTCCTCGTCGCGCTGTATGCGAACCGGGGAGCTGGTGCGGCTCTCTACCGCAGTAATAACCGCATCGTCCATATCAAAGCCCTTTAGTCTTCTTCCGAACGCCGTTATTCCGGCGCGTATTCCTTCCGACACAAAGTCCGGCAGACACTGGTACAGGTTGCTTCTGCACACGCCTGGCCGGTAAGTAGGCTTTACGCTGCCGAAGGCCTTAGGGGCAGCCTTCCTCAAAAAGTCGCCGACGCGCTCCGCAGGGGCGGTAAAATCCCCGCCGCCGGCGTAATACGCAGCCCGCTCTATTTGCTCCTGAAAGTCCAGCCCACCAAGGGGGCCGACTGTATAATCCCTGCTGTCTACCTGAACAACTATGGCCGCATTGGAATTCTGCTCATCGCGTGCATGGCGGCTCATGCCGTTTGTCACCACCTGCTCAGGCCCGGACGAGGACGCCACCACCACGCCGCCGGGGCACATGCAGAAGCTGTAAACTCCCCTGTTTCCAGCCTTATCCGCAAGATGGTACTCCGCCGCGCCCAGCCTCGGGTGCGATGCAAACTCGCCGTACTGTGATCTGTCTATAAGCTCCCTTGGGTGTTCTATGCGTACACCCACAGCGAAAGCTTTGGGTAAAAGCTCAAGCCCTATATCGTACAGCATATGGTAAGTATCCCGTGCGCCCTGGCCTGTAGCCAGTACACATGCGGAACAGGGTATCTTTTCCCTCTCACCGTTTTTCTCCACGGTTACAGAGGTTATATTATCTCCGCTGTCCTTCTCCAGGCCCACGAGCTTAGCAGAAAACCTCACATCGCCGCCCATGCGCACTATATCCTCGCGTATGCTTCTCACCACTTTGACCAGTATATCCGTGCCTATGTGCGGCTTTGCAAGCAGGCGTATCTCTTTCGGCGCTCCATGATCCGCAAGTATGTCTATCACGTCGTGAGCACGGCTGTCCTTTATGCGTGTGGTAAGCTTGCCGTCCGAAAACGCCCCTGCCCCTCCTTCTCCGTACATGAGGTTGCTGTCCTCCCTGAGCCTCCCGCCGTTCCAGAAGACATCGACATCGAGGGTACGCCTTTCTATTGGCTCGCCGCGCTCTATCACTATTGGCTTGTAGCCGTGCTTCGCCAGCGTATACGCCGCAAAAAGCCCGCCCGGACCCATGCCCACTACTATGATAGGCTTATCCAAGGGTATGCTGCCGGTGGCCACCTCGCGTATTTCCCGTGCCTCCGCCTCGCATACCGTGGGCAGGCCGCGCTTTAATATCCGCCTTTCGTCCCTGGGCTCAAGGCTTATCTCTACGGTGTATATGAAGCAAATATCGTTTTTTTTGCGTGCATCGAGGGAAATGCGCTTTATCGCAAGCCCCTTTACGGCGTTTTCCGGTATGCCAAGAGTCTTTGCCGTCACCTTTGACAGCAAAGACTCCTTTTCATTCAGCGGAAGCTTTATATCCTTTACCAACAGCGCCATTATATGTGCTTATTCCTTTATGGTTACTGTGACCTCAGGCAGGGACACCGTCCATCGGAGATCCGTCTGCATCTCCTTGGAGGCAAGAGATACCATGGGCGTAATTTTGTATGTTCCGGCGGCAAGGCCTGTCAGATCCACGTATACCGATACATCCTTGCGCTGGAGCAGCTTCATAAGGCTGGTGCGGCCGGTTATGTTCACATCGCACTCCGCAGCGGAAAGCTCCGCCGTGAGCTTCTTTGCCAGGCCCTTAGTCTCTACCGGCACGCCCTTGAACTGCACGCTGTCCTGCTTTTCCCTTATGCCCACATATACCGTTATATTCGGGTCGTCCAACAGCGTAGTCCCCTCCGGCGCAGTTATCTCTATGTTCTGCTGCACGCTTGAGCTGCTGCCGGAGACGTCGATATTTTCGATCTGTATGCCCGTGAGGCCGGATAACGCGCTCTCGGAGCCCACTACCCTTACGGTTGGCGGCGTCGCCACCACATCGTATACCTCATAGTTCGCCGGCAGCGCGTCCGCGCCGAGCACGGCCTCCGCAGCGTTTATAGGCAGTTCCACTATGCGCAGCACATCCATCTTTACAACGACGGACGGCAGCGTATCGAGGAACAGCGCGGTATCTATCTCATCGCCGTTCTTATCCACATATTTCAACAGTATCGCCTCGTTATAGGAGGTGGTCCTGTCCTCAAGGTTTATGGTGCATATGGCTTTGGATATAGTGGATACGTCATCTCTTGGGCCGCTGACCTTTATGGACTGAGAAGCAAGCGTAGGCTCGCTTTTCCAGTAACCTTCCGGCAGCTCGCCGGAGTACTCAACGTCTATGGGCACGAGCATGGTAGCCAGTTCATCTACCTCTATGGTTATCTCACTGGGGCTCACGTTCTCCACCGTGCCGAGACTTGATGTAGCGTCTATTTTGAGCTTATACGTATCCGCCTTGTTGACCGGACGCAGGCTTACAGATGCGGATATATCCGATGCGTCGAGGCCAGTATAATCCGTAAGCTGCACCTTTACCCTTACCGTTACGTTTCTGAGTATATCGTCCCTGTCGCCGCGCACGGCAAGGCCGCGATCATGCAGCGAGCTTTCGCCGGAAAAGCTTACAGGAACGTCCGTTATGGTCTTTACCCTCTTTGGATTGACCTCTACCATAACATAGCCCCATATCAGCATGGCAAACAGCAGCGATACTATCTTCAATGCGAGATTTTTCGTAAAGAAACCCTTCAGCCAGTTAAGTATGATGGTGCCTATGTCGTTCTTTGTCATTTCTGATTGCCCTTCCTTCTTCTGAAGCTGCTGAGGGAAGGCATCTGGAATTCCCTTTCCTTATGGATAAATATGGATTCAAGGAGGTTCCTTAGCGCCTTGCTGTCAATGTAGCGCACCAGCTTGCCGTCCCTGGCCATGGATATGACGCCCGTCTCCTCGGAAACGATTATGGTGATGCTGTCGGACACCGAGGATATGCCCAGTCCCGCCCTGTGCCTTGTGCCCAGCTCACGGGCCACTGCTATATCCTCCACCAGGGGCAGAATGCAGGCCGCCGCGACGATTTCGTTGTTGCGTATTATCATAGCGCCGTCATGCAGCGGAGTGTTGGGCTCGAATATGTTCTCTATAAGAGGGGCGGAAATGCGTCCCTCTATAAGTGTGCCGGTATTTATTATATCGCCCAGGCCGGTACGCTGCTCTATAACTATCAGCGCGCCTACCCTGCGCTTGGCAAGGTCGGTTATAGCCTGATGCATTTCACGCACGGTATCCTCGGAGCCGTTGTCTATTATGCTGCCGAAAAACTCGCGCGAGAACAAATTGCCGCGGCCAATATGCTCCAATGCACGGCGAAGCTCCGGCTGGAACAGTACCACAGCCAGTATAATGCCCACAGAAAGCAATGAATTGAGCAGCCAGCTTATAGTTACCAGCTGCAATACATCGCTCACCAGCGCGGCTATGAATACAATGCCTATGCCCTTTAGTACCTGAAACGCCCGGGTCTCCTTAGTCAGCAGTATCAAATGATATATCAGTACGGTTATTATAGCTATGTCCACAGCGTCGCTCGCCCGAAACTGCTGGATACCGCCGGAAATGGTTTTTACCAGTACATTATATGCCAATGGCCTGCACCTGCCTTTCGCTGCCGTTTTTATGCGGCAAAAAGCTTGCCGCATTCTTTTAGCATATTGATTATACTACAAGCCCGGCATGCTTTCACCGCATGCGGGCTTCTGTTAAACAAATATTTACAAAGGAAATTAATACTATTTCCCGCCCTCGGCCTTTGCCTTTTCCATAAGGGACATTACCGCTTGGACAGACAGGACATAATCGTCCATGCCGCGGTTTATGTCACACACCCGGGCGCTGGTCAGCGTGCCGCTGCTGCGGTACTCATCGGTTATCTCCTGCTCCGCTGTGTCCATTATCAGCTGATACTTTGCAGCCATATCCATGGCACTTTCCATTACCTTCTTCGAAATGCCGTTCTCAGCATCCTTACGTAGGGCTTTGGCCTCCGCTGTTGCCTGATCGAGTATTTTCAGTATATCTTTATCGCTATCGTAACCCTTCGTCACGCAATATCACCCCTACTATATGATATGCTGTTATTTTAACACAATATACCGATTTATTAAACAGCTTTTTCATATTTCCCCAAAACTAAGCGATTATCGCGAGCAACACCGCTGAGAAAGCTGCAAGCAGTCCCAACGCCATCGCGCTCGCCCCGCTGCTTCCCTTTCCTTCGCTTATACAATACGCGCCATACAGCACGCAGTATGCCGCGCCCGCCGCGCACAGCGCCAAAAACACCGTTTCCATAGTTTTTCCCTTTACTCAAGCCTTGTGGTCACATTTTCATCCGCCAGCTCCAGCTTTACGCTGAATTCCGCCTCCATAAGAGGATATTTGCTCTTCCAGTCATACCCCTCCCAGCTCACGATGTCGGAAAACTGGGTAGACGCATATTCCCCGAACCCAAAGGCGTCGCTGTTCAGCTCGCGGCATATGTTGAATACTCTGGCCATCTCGTTCGATATAAGCTGCTCCGCCGTCTGCTGCAATCCGCTGCCCCATTCGTCTGATCTGGCCGCTCCCTTGTATTTCACTATGTTGCACGCCATCTCCAGCTCTACCTTTGCCCGCGGCACGCCCGACAGAGTCAGCTTTACCCTCGGAGGCTTCTCGTCCTTTATGTAAAGCACCGCCCACTCCTCATTATGCTGTACCTTCAAGGCTCCCTTTTTCAGTTCCCCGCGCCCCAGCAGCAGGAACATGGTATCGTAGCCGCTCAGTGTGCCCTTCATATACCAGCCGTCAAACAGAGCCGTACCGGCTACATAAGGGCTCATGCCGCCGAGCCGCCGCACCCCGCCGGTAGTGTATTCCTCCTGTTCTTCCTGCTCATCGTCGCTTCCTTCGCTCTTCTCACCCGCGCCCGTCATTTCCTTCGCAATGGACTTCTGTTTTTTTACGGCGCTCACATCTACGCCGCCCAGCATCATCAACGGATCCGACCGCCGTCCTCTTATGCTCTCCAGCATTCCGGCGTAATTGGTTATGACCGTAATCCCCTCTGCGGCGTAATCCTGAAACACGCTGAATTGCAGCTTGGTTATATTTGGCACATCTTCCAGGCAGAGACCCTGCATGAGCCTTTGCGCTGTGCCGAGGCATACCATGAGCTTTGCCGACTGGCGTATCTTCAGCGCGTTAAATGTTATGTTGGAAAGCTCCTTTATACGGCCGCTGCGAGCCACCTCCTCGCCAAAAAAGAAGGTATTCACCCGAGAGAAATTTATCCGAAACGGCACTCCCGCGCTCAGTACGGTTATTGCGTCAAAAAGCGTGTCGCCTTCGGCAGATATTATCTCAGCGCCGCCCGTCGATGTCTGCTCGGACCCGGACACGTCCTTTTGTACCAGAAACGTAACATTGAACCTGTACTGAGAACCCTTGTCAAAGCCTATGCCCACAACGTATATATAATCGTCCGCCTGAACGGCGCCAAGACAGCCGCTCATATTCATGCACAGCACAAGCGCAAGTATCATCAAGGCTGCCTTTTTCATACCTTGCCGCTCCTGACTGCCATGCCGCGTCTTACGCTCAGTACAGCCGCCGCTATCAGCGGCAGGGATATTACCGTCCAGCCCCATATGCCCACATTATAATAGAGCATGCGGAACTCATCGTAATGTCCTTCGGACTGCATCACTACCGCGCAGCCTGTCATAACCGTAAACGCCACTACTCCCGGCCGTGTGTCCTTCGGGCCGAAGCACCTGCACCACAGCATCGCGCTGCCATAAATGTAATATGCCGCCGTGGTTATGCCCGCCATGAGCCAAAAGAAGAGCGAGAGATTGTCCATTCTGAAAAGATACCCCTCCTCCACCATTATCATCTCCATCCGGTAAAGCGGAAAGAGCATATCCGCAAGGTCTATATAGTCGAACGCCATCGCTATTGCAAACTGGGTCAATGCGGTAAACGCAGCCGCACATACCGCGCCTATAAGGCAGGAGCTTTTGGCGAACCGCATTCCGCAAAGCTTATCCGTAACTGTAAGCAGCGCCATCATCGCCCCAAAAGTACGCAGCAGGTTATGCAGCGTCAGCCTGCCCATATCCCCCAGCGAATTGCCGGGAAATGGCGAAAGCCTGTAAATCGCGTAGCTCTTATGTGGTATCAGGAGCGCCGCGAGCACCGCTGCCGCGAACATGGGTAATATTAGCAGCGTAGTGCGCGATATGCATTCAAGACCCATAAAGCTGAGCAAAAGCGACGTGAGCAGCACCCACAGCGCTATCTCCCAATATCCGGAATTGTAAAACACAAAGCTGTGTATCATGTTCACAAAGTCTGTAAGTATGAAGAACGCGCTTGCGATAAACAGTAAAATAAGGGGTATTGCAGCTATACGTCCTACTACTCTGCCAAAGGCGGCCGTAAAAAGCTTGTCCAGCGTATCCGCACCGCTTTTTTCCATGGCCGACATTATCACCATCACCGCAGCGAGAGATACCAATATGGAAAGGGGCATCCATATATAAGTACTGTTTCCGCCGCTGTACGCCTGCTGTGAATCCATGGCAAAGACCGTGGCGGTGAACAGGGATACGCCTACCATCGCGGCGCTCTCCTGCCTTCCTATCCTGCTTGGGCCTATATTCAAAGCAGTTCCCCCTCTCTGGTGTTTATGTAGTCGTCGGTCTTTGCGTGCATGGTTATTCTGCCCCGCACTATAGCGGGCCGCTTGCTGTATGTTTTGGGCGATGCCGGGGTAAGGAATGGTATGCCGAAGCTTTTAAGAGACGCCATGAGAGCGAAGAAGGCTACCAGCATGCAGCTCATGCCAAGAAGTCCTCCAATCCATGCAGCTATCACAAATGCTGCCCTTATATACGAAGCGGATATCTGCGTGGCATAATCCGGTATGCAGAAGTTGCCAAGCCCGGACAGGGCCACAACTATCAGCATGACAGAGCTCGCAAGATTTGCGCTTACCGCCGCCTGGCCCAGTATAAGGCCTCCTATTATGCCGATGGCCTGGCCTATGCTGCCCGGCACCCTAAGGCCAGCCTCCCGTATAAGCTGGAACACAAGCAGCAAGAACAGCAGCTCAAGGCCCATCGGCGCAAATACCATTTTTCGCGAGGCCACAACGGTGCTAAGCGCCTCTGTTGACATCATTCCCTGATGGTGCAGCACCAGCGATAAGAAGTATCCCGGCAGAAGTATGGATATCAACGCCCCAATATAGCGCACCAGCCGCACCACCGTCCCCTGCGGCTGTCTTAGATATATGTCCTCCGAACTGCTCATAAGCGTAAACAGCGTTGTAGGCATTATATTTGCAAATGGACTGCCGTCCAGCAGCACAGCCACATACCCCTGCATTATGTGCGACGCCGTTCTATCCGGCCGTTCTGTGGTCAGCACCTGCGGGAACGGCGACAACGGGTGGTTTTCGGTAAGCTGCTCCAGTACGCCTATATTTGACATCATTCGGGTCTGCACACCGGCGATGCGCCGCTTAACCTCCTGCACCAGTGCCGGGTTTGCGCTGCCGTCAAGGTAAACTATGGCTGCCCTTATGTGATTTTGGACATCCATCTCTCGTATCTCGCACACAAGATCTTCCCGGCGTATCATGCGTCTCAGCAGAGTTATATTTGTCCTCAGGCTCTCGTTAAAGCCTTCCTGCGGCCCCCTGACCACCTTTTCGTTTTCCGTGGTTCCCACAGAGCGATGCTCGTAACCCCGGGTATCTATTATTGCCGCCCGTTCCTCATCTCCTACGAACATCACGGTCTGCCCGTCTGTTATAGCCCGTTTTACCTTATACCAGTCGCTCTCCATTGATACGTCGCCGGCGGTCAGCACGTTTTTAATCATATAATCTATGTACGGAGGCTTATCGGGCAAAGGCTTTTTCATTGTCTCCCGCAGCACATAATCGTTTATGGTTTCCGCGTCCGCCATGCCGTTCATGAATACCGCCGCCGCCTCCACCCGCCCGCCTGCGGCAAAGCGGCGTATTATTATGTCAGGATTTATATCCGCCCGAAAGCTTTCTTTAATTCGGCCAATGTTTTCGGAAAACGAGGGAGCTACTGTCTGTTTTTCTTCCTGCCTCTGCTCCTCCGCGTACCGCCAGCCGCCAAAAAAGCCCGGCGCCCCCTTTTCGGTTTCCAGCAATTCAAACTCGCTGCGCTTCCTAGTGAAGCCCAGCGCCAAGGCTATCTTCTTTATTCCGTTCATACCCTGCCCTCCCATGCAAAACTTCTGCGATATATATAGAAGTATCTGCCATAGGGGACAAAAATATGCAATACATGCAAATATCCCCTGAGAACGCAGCGCGCCCTCAGGGGATATTCAGATTAAATTATGCTGTTTTTATTTTGCTTTGCCAGCCCGATAAGCCTCCTGTACGCAGGCCTGATGTCTCGGGCATGCCTTGCTGTTAGCGTGCACCTTGGAGTTAAGAAGGTGTATGCAGAAGTGGCCGTCAAAGCCGTTGCTCTTGGTAGGGTTTGCCATATGAGGCATGGTATGCATGCTTGCAGCCACAGTCTTGCCGTTGTATGTAACCCATATGGGGCGCCTGTTCCACGAAAAGCCCTCCAGGCTCTTCATTACGGCGGTGTCTTCTTTTGTTATAGGCTCGCTGTCCGCGTGATACCAGCCGCCGAAGCGCCTTGCACGGAAGCTTTTGCCGGTACGCACATCTGTAACCGTGAACCTTGCGCCCTTGTTCAGCCAATCGCTGCCGCCCTTGAACCAGTCCAGCAGCACTACGCTGCCCTTGAGCTTGGTAAACGTGGCGTTTTCTTTTGTGAGCTTGTTGGTGCTGTCGAATACGGAATTGAGCGTCTCAGCACCGGCGATACCATCCGCCGAGGAAAGCCCCGCTTTTTTCTGGTATTCAAGCACCGCCTTGCGGGTAGCGCTATCGTATACGCCGCTCATGTCCCGCTTTGACATAAAGCCGCGATCGTATAGCTTCTTCTGCAGCCGCTCCACCTCTTCGCCCTCCATGCCGGTGCGGAGCATGCTTCCGGACGCGGTGTTGGAGCCGGTGAGCGTCAGGTGGGTGCGGTAAACATAGCCCGTGGCGTCATCGGCAACCACATAGAACCACTCGCCAAACACCGCCTTTATGCGCACGCCCTTGCCTGCTGTTAACTGCTTTACAGCGTAGGTATCCTCGCTGGGGCCTCCGCGTATATATGTGCCGTCGTCCAATACATACGCGCCGCGGCTGCCGGAAGAATTTGAAAAGATGTAATCCTGGCGGATATAGCCCACGGTTCCGCTTTTGAGCATTATCCTGTACCAGCCGTTTTCCACCGCCAGCACCTCTACTTCGCTGCCCAGCTCAAGCGTTCCAATGGCGTTGGATTCCTTATCAGGGGATTCCCTGAGGTTGACGCCTTCAGCCGTGATTATACCGGTATCCGCTGCCAGCGCCCCTGTACAGACCGCAAGAAGCAGCAGCACTGCGGCAGCGCCTGCCATGCGTTTAAGCTTCATCGTTTCTCCTCCGCTCTTATCATTTTCCCCAGCCGCCCTATATCCTCCGCCAGCGTATCAGCCAGTGCACGGTTGTAAATCACGCTTGCGGGATGATACTGTGGCGAAAGCAGCATTCCTTTTCCTTCTACGGTCACGCTTATGCTTCTGCCGTGCAGTTCCCCTATAGTACGTATTTGTTCACCTGCCAGCGTCAGAATGGCTTTAAGGGGAGTATTGCCGAAGGTAACTATTATGCGCGGCGAAAGCAGGCAAAGTTCGTTTTTCAGGAGCGGCAGCCCCGATTTCATCTCCGCGCCCGTGGGGGTGCGGTTTGATACGCTCTTAGGCTTTACATTCACGGGGCGGAACTTTACGGTATTGGTAATATACACCCGGCTTCTGTCTATACCTGCGCCGCTTAAAAGCGCATCGAGCTGCTTGCCCGCCTTGCCCACGAATGGCCGCCCCTGCTTTGCCTCGTCTCCTCCGGGTGCCTCGCCTATCAGCATCACCAGCGGGTTCACCGGCCCCTCCCCAAATACCGGGTGGGAGTAATCACCACGGCCGTCGGCTGTTTCAGCTATGCGCAGCCGCTCTTTTTCGTAAAGCTCAACAAGGCCCATATTACCACCCTGCGCCTACGGGCGGGTTTTCCTCGTATATGGCATCAAAGTTGAGCTGCAGCTGCTCAGTAGCCCGCTTAATATATTCGGTAAGTGAGGCGTTCACGTAATCCTCGAGATCCTGCATTCCCTGTATGAGGGTATTCCTGTCCGTATCCGAGATATTCTGAACGTTGTTCAGGTAGTTCCCTATCTCCCTTATGAGCCGCTGCGCCTCCTGTTTGGCATTTTGCAGATCCTCGTTGCCTCCGCCGTAGTTATACCACGAAGGCGTATGCAACGAGCAGGTCGCTCCCATACTTCCCCCCTCCATCGTCATTGCGTACTCCTCGGAGGTAACGCCGGTATAAACGGCATTTGGTATGTACTGTTTGACCAATATGGGATCGATATCCGCATACATGGAGTCATTGTGTATCAGCACTACGGAGCCCGATATGACATTATAGCAATAGGGCGACGCGAGCTGGCCGCTATCCTGGCATATACTGGTCTGCACATGCATATCGCATACCTCGGCAGGCGCCGCGTCCTTTGCGAACCAGTCCGTCACTGGAAGATGTCCTGCGGAGTCGGCATAGCAGGCGTCGGTGGCCAGCTTGCCGGATATGGAGCAGACGGTGCACTTTTCAAGCCCTATCTCATTGGGAGACTCATCGATTATGGGTTTATTCTGCAATTCCTCATGTATCTTTGACATAAAGGTCTTCCACAGGGGCGCCGCGTATTTGCCGCCTGTGGACTTGCTCTTGAGCTTCGGCGTAAAGTCATCGTGGCCTATCCATACGGTAGCAGTATAGTAGGGGGTCATACCTGCAAAGTACACGCTGCCGTAATCCGAGTTGGTACCGGTCTTGCCCGCCACTGTCATGCCGGATATTTTCGCGTTGGTACCAGTGCCGGAGTTTACCGCCTCTGTGAGTATATCCACCAGCATATAAGCCGTGGACTTCTTAAATACGGTATGCTTTTCCCTTATCTCGTCAGCGTCGAGTATGACCTTGCCGCTTTCGTCCACTATCCTCGTAAAGGACAACGGTTCCTGATACTCGCCCCCGTTTGCAATCGCTCCGTATGCCGCCGCCATCTCTATGGGGGTTATGTTCGTGGTGCCCAGCGCCATGGCGGAGCCCGTCTTCGATATGCGTGACGGATCTACTCCCAGCAGCTCAAGATAATTTGCGCTGTTGTCAAAGCCCACGTGTTCAAGAAGCGTCCTCGCCGCCGCCACGTTGAGGGAATTCACCACGCCCTGCCTGAGCGTCAGAGGGCCTATGTAACTTTCACTGCCTATGTAGGGGTAGCCCTTTTCGCTGTCCCATCCCTCGATCGGGCAGGGGAAATTTTTAATTATGGTAGCCGGGGAAGCACCCATATCCAGCGCCGGCCCGTATACCGCCAGAGGCTTTATAGATGAACCTACTTCCGACGGGCTCTGCGCCCTGTTAAGTCCCTTTTTTATGGTGGGGGTGTCCCTTCCGCCTACTATGGCCCTAAGCTCGCCGGTGTGGTAATCGAGCACCACAGCCGCTGCCTGAGGCTCGATAGTAGTTATGGTGTTGCCGTCGGCGCTGGTCTCTGTCTTTGTGGCCGTGCTGGGATCTGCAAGCTGTGGATATTTCTCCCATGTAGAGAGGGTATCCTGTACCATGTGCTGCATCTCCGTATCCACAGTGAGATAAATATGGTATCCGCCTGTGCGCAGCTCATTCTCTATTGCGGAACGATTGGCGCGCGTATCCAGCATATCCCGTTGTTTTAGGAGATGCGTAACTATGTCACGAATGCCGTATTCGACGAAATAGGGCATATCGTACAATTCTGTGCTGGCGGATTTTTCCTTTATGTTCACCCTCTCGTTCAGCGCAGCCTCGTACTGCTCATGGGTTATGAAGCCGCCCTCGTACATGGCCAGCAGCACCACATTGGTGCGTCTGTCGGTGACGTACATCTGGTTGTTATTTTCGAGGGAGTACTTATACTGCTCCTCGGTTATGCCCTTGGAATTATGCAACTCCTCCAGCTCCTGCCGCGCAGAGTCGCTCAGCGTCCTCGTATAGGTATTGGAGCGCGGGTTGGTATAGTAGGGCTTTTGCACCATTCCGGCGAGCATGGCGCACTCGCGTATAGTAAGCTCGCTCATCTCCTTGCCGAAATAGTCCTTGGCGGCGGTCTTAAAGCCGTAGTTGGAGGCGCCCAGGTATACGTCGTTCATGTACGCCGCAAGTATCTCATCCTTATCCATGATATCCTCGAGCTCCATGGAAAGGTAAGCTTCCTTTATCTTGCGCTTGTAGGACTGCTCGTTGGAAAGCACCTTATTCTTTATAAGCTGCTGGGTTATTGTGCTGCCGCCGTGGGTATCGGTATTGCGCAGGGTATTTATAACGGCGGAAAACAGCCTCTTGTAGTCCACGCCGTCATGCTTGTAGAAGCGCACGTCCTCTATGGAAATCAGGGCATTCTTGAGCATATCCGGTATCTCGCCTATATCCGCCCAGTCCCGATATTCCATACCGGCGTAAGTGGTTATGAGCTTGCCGTCCTTGTCGTATATGTAGGAAGTCCTGTCGCTCTTGGTGAGCTGTGCAGGATCTATGTCCTCGGTAGTCTCGATGTATGCCTTGGCTACACCGGTAACGAGACCCAGCCCCGCGCTTCCGGCGATAATTACGGTCACCGCCATGACCTTGAGCACGGTAAACAGCAGCTCCAGAATAAAGCTGCGGCTGCCTCTGCGCTCGGTAAACAGCTCCTCGTCCACCTGCTTTTCACTTTTGCGGCCAAGCAGCTCCTTAATTTTATTTATGAAGGACTCTATCCGGCCCGCCACGTCCCGCTTTTCCCGCTCCGGCGCGTCCTCGGGCGCTTCCTCCCGCCTGTGCCGCCTCGGCATATCTATACGGGTGGTGCCGTCTTCCTGCTCCGCCCCGTCAAAGCCTCTGTCCTTATTCTCGAAATCGTCCATTTATATCGTTTGCCTTTCATAAAACGGCCCGGCCCATGGGCCAAGCGCTGCTATCTTCATTAATATTTGGGTGTATTATAGCATATTTTACTGTCCTTTCTCAATACGCCACGGCCGGCATATAATGAATTAACAATCAGTTCATGACTTTTTATGTCGAAGGACAAATTTCAAAAGGAGCGGCAATATGGAAAACTGTGGAGATATATCTTCGAGGAAGCGCAGGAAACCATACATAAGAAAGCTCTGCCTCGCCCTTGCAATGCTGGCTGCCGTTGGCATAGTATGGCTCATCATATCCGTAAACAACAGTATGCGTCCCGCCCTCGCAAACCTTGCGGAGACCCGCATAAATTCCATTGCCACGGAAGCCATGAATCAGGCTATAACCGAAAGCCTCAACAGCGGCTCAGACTATGACTGCCTCATAACCTCATATGACAACGGCGAAAAAGTCTATATGCTCCAGGCTGACGCAAGACGCATGAACCTGCTGGCATCCGAGTGCTGTGCCGCAGCACAAAAACGCATAGCAGAAGTTGGAGAGCAGGGCGTATCCTTGCCTCTGGGCACCGTGTCCGGGATCACCTACCTTACCGGCCGCGGCCCCCGGATAAGGGTCACGTTCACCCCCGCAGGCAGCGTATACAGCGAGTTCTGCTCCACTCTTTCCTCCTCAGGCATAAACCAGTCCCTGTACAGGGTAAACCTAAGGCTCACCGCAAGCATACGGCTTATTATGCCCGGCATATCCCGGAGCATAAAGGTAAGCTCCGAGGCGGCCATAGCCGAAAGCATAATCGTAGGCGAGGTTCCGCAGGTATACACCAACGTAGAGAGCACAGATGATATGCTCAACCTTATACCCACAGAACCGCTGGATTGATTTTACATTTACACATATGGCGCACGGGACTTGCCCATGGTATAATTGTGCCATGAAAAAGCTGACGGTATTTATACTTACAATATGTGTGCTGTTTACGGCGGCAGCGGCCAATGCGGCGTCGCCCTCACCGGCGCCGGACGTTACGCCCTCGCCCACACCTGCTCCAAACCCGGCCATAACGCCTTATTCCGGCAACGTGCCCGCCTTTTCCGGCCTTATCGGCATGAACTATTCCGGAGACGACGTGGTGCGTGTGCAGATACGCCTGCGGGACCTCTGCTACTTCAATTTCAAGCCCACCGGAATTTACCAGAGCATGACCGCCAACGCAGCAAAGGCCTTCCAGCTCAAGCACACCACCGATGACGGCGCGCCCATGATATCAGACGGCACCATAGGCGATCAGACCATGACCATACTCTTTCGCCACGGTGTGAGCAGAGCCGATATAGCGGCCAATATACCCATAGGCACCAGCCAGGTAAAGGAGGGCGCCGTAAAAGGCGAGGCCATGGTATGGAGCGATGTAAAGGCCGCCCTGTCCGTGGGCAGTTCCTATCTCGTTACCGATTACAATACCGGCTCCACCTTCTACCTCCAGTACGCAGGCGGTGAAAACCACGCCGAGATGGAGGTCAGAGATTCCCAAAGCTCCGCCGCTGTGAGAGAGGTGTTCGGCGGTGAGTTCAACTTTTCAAAGCGAGCCGTGACCGTCACCATAAACGGCAAGCAGATAGCCGCGTCGCTTCAGGGCTGGCCCCACGGCAGCGATACCATCCCTTCCAACGACATGAACGGGCATATCTGCCTTTACTTTGACGGCAGCCTTTCCCACGTAGGCTCGCTGCCAGATGCCGAACATCAGGAGCTTGTATACAGAGCTTCTGGCCAAAGCTGATCTTTAAGCGCGCAAAAGCCGGGAATATTTCCCGGCTTCAGAGTGTCAAAAAAGTGGCTGAATGCCACTTTTTTGAGTTTTACGGGTTTTGCCTCTCGCATTCGCTCCCGGGCGGCAAAATCCGCAAAGTACGAAAACCTCTGGGTTTTCATCCGTTCTGACGCACATGTCGTCAGAGCCGGATTAAACATAAGGGGCTGCGGCCCCTTATCAACCCTGGGGTTTTTTGACAGACTGAAGCCGGGAATATTTCCCGGCTTATTATTAATCTCTTAAGCCCGCCCTGGCATCAAGTTCTTTATTGAGTATATCCGCCGCCTTGTCTATCACTGCTATCTCCTCCGGCGTGAGCTGCTCCAGAACGTTCCGTGTTATGGTCCTTACATTTTCCTCCAGCATGTCGCTGTAACCGTAGAACTTCTCGGAAAGCTCAAGGTTGTATTCCCTGCCGTCCTCTTGCGAGGGCTGCCGTATTATATATCCCTTTTTCATGAGAGAATTGACCTTATATGTGGCGTTCGACTGGGATATTCCTATGAACCGGGCAAATTGTCCTATTGTTGGTCTGCCCAGAGCGTATATTATCTCAAGCGAAAAAACCTCCATGGCACTGAGGCTCCCATCTCTTTCCCTTACTCGGGTAAATATTTTGCGATAGAATTCCAGTCTCAGCTTTTGAAAGGTCTTTAGCATTTTTTCAAGCATCATTCAGATTACGGCCTCGTATCCGGGCGAATCGCCCTGTTATCATGTATCTTAATATATCACATTAGGACTTTATCATTTTTTCCCATTCCTGTCAACGCGGCCTTTTTCTCTCTTTTTTCCTTGTATTTCATATATGTAGCCATGCCGCCGCGCATATGCCGCTCGTCCTTGTTTTTTTGCAGCACTTCGCGTACCTGCTCCGCCACATTGGGGTCGATATACCTGAGACGCTCACTCATATCCTTGTGAACTGTAGACTTGCTTATACCGAACTTCTTTGCGGCCTGTCGTACTGTAGCTCCGCTCTCGACTATATAATTCGCAACTTCCAATACCCTGTCCTCTATATATTCGTACATTTAGCCTTACCCCCAATATGCTTTGGTAAAGCTTATGAGCGGCATACGCCATGTATGCGGGACAGGGCTGCAATTATTTTTTGCAGTCAAAGGGAATGCATCGCGCCCGTTGTTTTTGATATGTTTTACTTTTTCGGCATACTAAAAGAAGGCCTTACGGCCTTCTTTAAATTTACTGCATTATTTGTTTTCCTTGATAGCAGCCTGTGCTGAACGTAACTCTGATAGGCGTTTTTGGCTGTCCCGTCTATGTTGCTATAATCCATACTCAGGACATATGTATGAGGACTTTCGTCCTCATCAGCTTCAACAACTGCATCAGCTTTGTTTTTTCTTCCTTCCACTCGGCAAAAAAGAGATTGCGTTCCACTTGGCAGGAAATTCAAATCCCAACGATACCTACAATTATCTACAGGAATAATTTGTGAAACAAATTTATCAACAATACTATCGTCTATCTTCGGTTTTGAAAAATCCAAACATTCCTCAAGTGCCGCCTTAATTCCTTCCATATCCAATCCTGTACCATCCACATCATCAGACAAATCCATCTTCTCTCTTTCTTCCATATATTTATTCAGTTCTGTTTCTGTCATATTTTTAAGCGACTTAAACTCATCTTTTGTTATTTCCCCGTCTGCCCTCATACTGATAAGATTATCAATTTTGGTTCTTAGCCTTGCTATTTTTACATCTAATGCCGAAATTGCGGCTTTGCTAACCTTTGTATCGGATTGATAATTCTCGTTCAAAAGTCGATAGACTTCTAACACCGCACCTTTACGTTCAGACCAAATCCCCTCAAAAATCTTTTTAGCCATGATTTCTAATTTCCAATCGCCAACCATACGAATATCACAATAGCCCTCTGTGTCTAAACCATTCTTTTCCCTAAATCCTTTACTGCCGTTATTGACCTGATTATAACATTGATAGCCAAAGACTTCATCGCCTCTTTTATTTGTCCGCCATTTATTTTTTCGGAATGTTGATCCACAACAGCAACGCAATTTTTTGAGCCATACATCTTGAGAAGATTTTTTTCCATATGTCCTCTCACCTTTATTTACTATCATTTTTGTTGTACGAGATTTCCGTATTTCGTTACATTTGTCCCATACTTCTTCCGAAATAATCGGTTCAAAATCACCTTTAACATACATATATGTTTCTTCATCAAGATTTTTAATCCGCTTCTGCTCTAAATAATTATTGCTGAAAGACTTTAGATAGCAATTATAACCTTTGTATGTGGCATTTCTTAATATACGTCCAATTTTGGATGCTGCCCAACTTACCTGCCCATGTCCGTCTTTACGTCCAAGTCGACAAAGCTCTTTTGCAATCTTGGTCTGCCCTGCCCCCTGCAAGTACATATCAAAAATTATTCTTACGGTTTCTGCCTGTTCCTCATTTATCACATAAGTACCATTGACACGATCATAACCAATTATATTACCATTTCCATAGAGTACACCATTCTCTCGGCTAATCTTTTGCCCTGCCCGAACACGCTCCGAAACCTTGCGACTTTCCTCCTGAGCTAAAGTTGCCATTATAGTGAGTCTAAGTTCTCCATCTCCGTCCATTGTCCATATATTATCTTCTACAAAATAGACCTCAATACCAAGATTTTTCAATTCTCTTGTTGTTACCAAAGTATCAACTGTATTTCTTGCGAAACGGCAAACTTCACGAGTTACAATCAAATCGAATTTTCCTGCTCTTGCATCCTCAAGCATTTCCAAAAAAGCAGGACGTTTTTTGGCTTGTGTACCTGTTATGCCTTCATCAATATATTTCCGCAGTACATTCCAATTACTGTGCCGTGCTGTTTGGTCATCATACCACTGCAACTGATTTTCAAGGGCTGAAATTTGAGCTTCATGCTCTGTAGATACACGCCCGTAATATACAACGGTTCTTTCTCTGTTTTTATCTAAAAAAATATATGGATTATGCCTTGCTGCTATATTTTGCATACTGAAAACCTCCTTTACTTTCTTATTTATGATGGTACTAAAAATCAAGCAGCTTGTGAAATGTGCAAATTTGAATGTTTGCAGATATTTATATAAGTTTCTTTATTTATAAAACCCTTTTCGAATAAAATCTCTATTAAAAGGACAGCTACATATTCTTTATCCATTTCAATCTTTTTCATTTTTCTGTCCTCCTTTGAGAGAAATGCTAATGGCAAGAGCTTTATCAACTCTTGCCATTATGTTATCAGGCATCATTCCCATATACTGTTTTAATCTTTGTTTATCAATCGTCCTTATCTGTTCAAGAAGAACAACAGAGTTTGTATCAAGCCCCTCAAAATCATTTACTTCGGCATGTGTTGGCAATTTCGCCTTTGTCTGTACTCGGCTCGTAATAGCTGCAACAATAACTGTCGGACTATACCTGTTTCCCGTATCATTTGAAATGATAAGTACAGGTCGTGTACCACCTTGTTCCGATCCAATAACGGGATTAAGTTCTGCATAAAAGATGTCCCCACGCTTTATATTTTTTTCCATAATATTTGACCTCCCATCTGGAATTAGGCAAGATTTTCCCGCCTATGTAGCAGCCAGACACAAGGAAGTATTTAAGGTCGGGAGAGTATAAACAAAGCTCTGTTCCATAGACCGCCTTATATCTGGCTTTATGATAGGAGCATTTCTATTTGTCCTCGACACCCCGAAATGCCCATGCGCTTATAACGCAGGGAAGTCGCCAAACGGTCAGCAGCGAACTGACTCCACAGGAGTTCCACCTCAACTGTCGGTCTGACAGAGCCGCCCTCATTGCCTGCGATGGATTGGATACCATTCGGACTGTGACTGGACGGGAGTACCATTATTCTCTTTGTGGGTCATGGCAAAATCGGGAGCCACCCGATATTTTGAGTCGGTATTTATCCGCTCACCACCTTTCATCGCTATTCTGCTTGTCGGCAGGTCATGGCGTACCGCTGCACACGCTTATGCTCATCACAATCACAAAGAGGAAGTATTTGGCGAATGAGTATTCTGTTGTCAAGGAACAATCCCGTTTTCGCCACACAAATGAAAACAGGTGAAAGGGGTTTTAAGCCCTCTCACCTGTTTGCTCACTCAAAAGGAAAAAGTGTAGTGTTAAATTCAAAATACTTTTAAATCCCTTTTCAGCTTCTCGATAGCAATATCAACACTAAATTTCACAGCTCTTTTCGTGCATCCCTCCAATTCTGCAATCTGCTCATAGGTCAGTTCCCCGAAAAAGTACAATAACAATCTGCGTCTTTGTACTTCGGGAAGTTTTGCTATTGTCCTATGTAACAATTCATATTCCATGCTCCTTGAAACGGCATCTTCAACCGTTTCTGGTTTATAAAATGCCCTGTCATTTAAGGTGGCTTCTGTCAGCTCGGAGTGTTCAATATGTCTGCTTACCTTATTGAGATAGGATATATCCTCAAGCTCAAAACGGTTGAACAATCTATAAAGCACCTTGTCGATCTCTATTGTCTGCAATATACCACGCCCATCTTTGAACGATAAGTAATAACGTCCGTTTACTATTGTCAACGTATATGGGTTATGCTTGTCCTTTTTTCGATTTGGATGTTTTTCATCCATTGTCATTTCCTCCAATCAATCTGAAATTTTTGAAAATTCAGATTGGTCGGGGGAGAACGACAGCCTACGCCACAAATCAGCTTTTTACAGCGTTCTGCAAAAAGCGACAAAAGAAAATCCGCAAGGGCTGTATAACCTTTGCGGATATAGGAGTATTTATTTCTATTTTGTAGATATTTGGCTTCTACATTTAGAGTATAAGAGTTCCTTGCACGGGCATGGCTTTTTTTAGCGCATCATCCTCTTTTCTATGTATGGGTGTTATTTTTAACGAGCAGTGGTGTGGCTGATTAGACCAACACAAAGAAAATCCCTCCAAACTCAATACGGAGAATGGGGGATTTCTCATATAGGCATGACAAAACAGCCCACCAAAAAACTCCGTTTTTTTATTTGATGGGCTTGTCCTTGCCTGTGTTGTATAAAAGAATAGAGCCAATGATCTGTGAGATTTCATTCTCACAAGTTCATCGGCTCTGCGTCTGTGCGTCTGGCTCTATGATGATTTTGTTCTTCCCGACAAACGGGAAGTTATGCTATTCCACAATCATATTTATCAAAGCGTCAATGTGTAGTTTCATAGTATCAAGGCAGGGTACAGGACTAACTTTATCGCTTAATAAAAGCGGTAACTCCGTACAGCCTAAAATAACAGCTTCAATATTGTTTTCTTCTTTTAGCTGCTTTATGATACGCTGAAATCCCTTTAAGGTGTCCTCTTTTACAATACCCATTTCCAATTCAGACGATATTTTTTGATTTATATACTCCATATCAGTTTCGTTAGGTGTAATAATCTCTATGTCATTCCTCTTGAATGGTAATCTGTAAAATTCTCCTGTCATTGTAAAAATAGTTCCAAGCAATCCCACTTTTTTCATATTCAGTCGGACAGCCTCCTTGCACGTTGTTTCAATAATGCTTACTAAGGGAACTTTTGATTTTTCCTGCAACTGTTCAAATACTATATGGGGTGTATTTGCACTTAATGCAATAAAATCCGCTTCACTTCTGATAAGATTATTAACAGCTTGCATAAGATACTCTGTCAACCCGTCATAATTATTTTCTCTGCAAAAATCCAACACTTGAAAGACATTAACGCTTTCTATTGTTAAACAGGGAAAAATATTTTTATCAAGTTTCTTTTGAACGCCATATACTATATCGTGATAATATGGAATCGTTGATTCAATTCCCATCCCACCAATTAAACCTAATTTTTTCATGCAAATATCCTCCATCAAACACCGATTTGTCGCTTTGTTAATCAACTCTGCGGTTTTGCTTCAAGTTATTATTTTCTTTTCTCAAAAAATGCTCCAACCAAAATCATAATAATGCCAAGTATTGCTATCGGAATATATATAATATTCGGAATGTCAATAACAAACCTACCGACAGAGTTCAAAATAATATATATGATAACGCCAATACTAATCAATTTGCTTTTATTGCTCATCTTTCATTGCTCCGTAAACATTTATCAACGACTGTTACCTGTAAATCCTTTGCTTCAATCAAACTTTCCTGCTTACACTTCGGGCAGTAGAGAGGGAAGTTTTTCAGTTCCGTATCTTCCCGTATCTGCAACCTTGTTTTGTTGCCGCAGACAGGGCAGCGTATCCATTCGCTTTTTTCCATAGAAACCTCCCGCCTTATTTCGTCCTCGCCTTTTGTTCCAGTTCCGCACCGTAATGGATAACCGCAGCAAGCAGGATTAGGCAGATTCCAACCGTAATGCCGCCTGCATCATCAAATCTGTTCCATCCTGTCAAACCAATTTTCTCATAGATACCATCCACAATCCCCATAGATATGACAGATAACACAATCTCCATAATTCCAAGCTGCTTTATCCTGTCTGCGCCTGCATTTGTAAATGGCGTACCCGCTTTCAATTCCGCCGTAAAATAGCGGTAGGCGTACTCAGTGAGGATAGCTCCAAACAGAAGGGATACAGCCGCAGCAATCAAAGTGCCTACAACCTGTCCTTTGCTCATTTCTGCCGTAACCGACAAAAAATGAAGGAACTGATTTTCCGTATTTAACACATCCCATGCCACAAGACTTGCTCCGATGGATGCTAAGGCTACCCCCACGATGGCAAATATCAGAATAATTTTCGAGAGTATCTGTAACACCCTCATTCCTTTTTGGATTTTCTCTAAATTGCTCATTCTTTTATTTTCCTTTCTCCGCTATCATTATTTTCAACAGTCTTATTCCTTAACAATATGGCAATCGGTGTGATTACCAGATACAAAACGGTCAAAATTACAAAGAAACCTATATCCGCATCCAAAAAGACATACAGGATATTGAAGCCAAAGTGCAGCAATACCGAGTAAAGCAGATTGTTATGCCGTTCCAGAAAAATGTTCATCAGCACGGTAATTGATGTAATGACGACAATATTGGAAATGACATAGGGGATCGCCCTCCAATCGGTAAACTCCGAGTCCACAACCCATAAAAGAGTATGCCAAAAGCACCACACCAAACCTTGACAAACCGAGGATTTTAGGAAACCGTACTTTCTGTTAAATTCCTCCCGCATAAAACCACGCCATCCCAATTCTTCTCCTGTCGGTCCTGAAGTAAAGGAGAGAAAAATACTAAGTGGTAACGCTGTCGTTCCCAGATTGATATAGGACAGCATCGGCTTTCCAGTCATAATAGAGAAGATAAACAGCGACAATACGCTGATTCCAAAGGTCAGGGCAAAGGATAACAGCAGAGGGAGTAGCTTTACTTTGCCAGAAAAGCACCGCCTCACAAAAGCTGTCCTTGTTTCATCGGGTCTGAAATACTTCCATCCAATCAAGAGTAGATAGGTAGGAGACCATGCGATAAGGTTGCGGACAATCCACATAATAACGGGCGGCGCATGAAAAACCAGACTTGCCGTTCCTGCCACAAAAATAATGAGCATCCAGACAAGGATATAGGAGCCGATGATATATTTTTTTAGATAATTTGTTTTCAATGTATTAGCTCCTTTCTTTGTCCGTGCAGATTACAAGCTCGCTTTTTATGCCATTCAGCTCGATGATATTCTCCGCATCGGGCGTGTCAAACCGTTCCGTCTGCCGTCCGTCTTTCTCATAAGAGATGCTTGTTCCGATACCTTTTGTTACAGCAGTAAAAATGGTATCCTCTGGAATATGGATTCTTGAGGTTGCCGACACTTGGTTAATTGCCACTTCTCCATTTAAGGAGCAGCAGACTACCTCCATATCAAGGTTACAATTTACTTCAACCGTACCAGATACATTATCCATAACGATTTCAGGCGCCTTTACATCAAGTTCTATGTTGTCGCACTCCAAAGAACGAATTTCCACGGTTTCTGCACTAACCGCACATTCCATCTTGCCGATATACGGCGAGGGGACTTGGACGAAAATACAGACTGCTTCCTTTGCCATTGCTTCAGATATCCCATTCCTGCGGTTTACATCCACATCAATCCGTTTGCGGATGTCGTCAATCTTGACTTTAAAGTCGCTTTGAAGCGTGGAGAGGGTATTCGATGCCAGGCGAACACGGATTTTCTCTCCCTCATAACCAGACAGTACAAATTGTTTTGCACCGCCAAATTTCATATCATAACGTTTCGGCTCGTCAATATCGTACTCCGTAACACTTTCAAAAAGATAATCTGCCGGCTTCTTCCTTCCCTTTTCATTAGAAAGCAGCTCGTCAATGGAAATATCGAACAGGATAGAAATCGCCATGATATTTTCAATGTCAGGGATACCTGCATCCGTTTCCCACTTCGTAACTGCCTGTCTTGACACGCCAAGTTTTTCCGCCAACTGCTCCTGTGACATACTCGCCTGCTTGCGGATATTTTTTAATTTTTCTGCAAATGTCATGTTCTTAACCTCCTCGTTTTGATATGCCCAGTATAGGAAAGTGTGTTTTGCATTACAAGCAAGCAGAGATTACATTTCGGATTTTTCTGCTACTTTGCGTGGCAATATTCACTTACCGACTGGCTACCTGTCGGTAATGTGCTATAAAGCAAAGGAACATGGCTGTTCCTTTGCATACGGGGTTATAAATTGTTCTTTTGAAAAATTGGAAGAATAGCGGTCTGCATACTTCCAGACTTCATTCCCAATAAACGCTCCAAATTGCTGATAAAGGCAATTATTTTTTTGTTCTTGGCTTCTTCGCTATGATTTGAAAGTGTATCAAATACAGTAATAGAATACAAAAAAGTCATCTCTGCCACCTCTGTCGGATAATCGGTCTGGCAAATTCCCTGTTCCATGCCCTCCTCAATTAACCCTGTAATTAACGGAGTGATTCCCGTCAACAGCCCATCCTGCATTTTCTGATGCAACAATGCATTTTGCGGTCTATGGACTTGCTCCATTACTTCCTGTCCAAGACTTCCGTCCACATTTAACGCTATCATCATCATTGTAAGCCGCTGTAATACGGGAATATCTTTTTTATTAAAAATATTTGTTGCCTTTTCTATAAGTTGCTTTGATATTCGTTCAATCATGGCATCCAAAATATCTGTTTTTGACTTAAAGTGATAATACAAAGTACCTCTCGCAATCCCAATCTCACTCAAAATATCATTTGTACTGGTATTGTCAAAGCCCTTTGCTACAAACAACCGTTCAGCTACATCCAAAATCTCATTTTTTCGTTCTTCAGCTTCCTTGACAATCCGCATCTTTTTCACCATCCTATACTGTATTCACATTACCGACAAATTGTCGGTAGTTATTTTATCATAATGGTTTGGGAAACTCAAGTGAAATCAGCAATAGTTCACAAAAAGTTGCAGATGGCTCTGTAACTTCCTCTACATGGATATTATATCTCCTATTATGAGAGATTTCATAGCGTTCCTCAAGAAACCATATCTCTGTAAAATATATGGGTAGGATTTTCAGAGAGCAGGTGGTAGCTTATGGATAAAAGAAACAATGATTTTGCCTTTGATTTTAAGCCAATAGGACAGGCAATCAAAGCCGCTCGAAAATCGCAGGGTATGACCAGAGAGCAGCTTGCCCGTATCGTTGATTATGATCCACGACATCTTCAAGCCATCGAGAACGAAGGGCAGTATCCGAGCTTGGAGCTGTTCATTCAGCTTGCCACGATGTTTGGCGTGTCGGTGGACGAATACATACATACGGATAAAAAAGCGGAGAAAAGCTCCGTCCGCAGGCGTTTGGATATTTCTCTTGACCGATTGAGCGATAAAGAGCTGTCCGTCATCGAAGCAACCGTAAATGGGCTATGTAAGGCAAAAGAGCCAGAGGAATAAACCTCTGGTTTTTCTTTTGCCCTGCGCTTAATACTTTGGTACACCATAACCATAGATTGAGCCGCCGCCGACAGGATACTGCTGCTGTTTGCAGGCATCTCCAGAGTTGCCCTCCACTGTGTAAACAACACCGTTCTCGCATTTCTCCACAATTCCCACATGGTCGATTGTCCCGTCACCGTCCCAATCGAAAAAGATAATCGTTCCTGCCGATGGCTCATAGTTTTTATCCTGCCATTGTCCGTTGCCCTTAAACCAGTCCACACCGTCCGAGCAAAGGGAAAACTTCGGGATGATACCGCTATCCAGATAACCGCACTGGTCGGCACACCATGAAACAAAGCAGGCGCACCATTCCACACGCCCGTTAAAGCCGTACCAACTCCAATAAGGCTGACCGCCTTCATTGCCGAGCTGTGTCAAGGCAACCTCCACGATTGCCTGATTACCGCCGCTTGTAAATGCCCGCCCGTATGGATAGTACCGCAGTACATGGGCGGGATACTGCGTGTCCCCGTATTTTTCCCACCCTAACCGCTGTGCCTGCATGGTAGAAAACTCTACCGCATTGGCATAGGAATAACCGCCGTAATTACTCTTTGCCCATGATATATAGCCATTCCCGAAGTTATAGCCCTGCAAGGCAAGTTTGATATGCTCCATGTCAATCGGGTTTTCCACCTCGGCAGAGATAAGAGCTGCCTTTAATTCCTGCACTCCGCACTCTATGGAATATTCGGGGTCTTGAATCCCATTCGGCTCATGGGGGTATCTGGTGTTAAAACTCCCTTCCGCTGCCTGCATAGGGTCAAGACCACGCCCGCCGCTTTCCTGCATCATAACCGCCTTGATCAACTCCACATATTCGGGGATGCCGTACTGCTTCGCATATTTCTGTATCAAAGGCTCGTAGGCTTCTACCTCTGCGCTGACAGGCGTATAGGAATTACTGCCGCTGCCGCCGCCAAAAAGAGAAACGGCACAACCAAACAGGACAACAATCAGGATAATCACAACGGCAATCCAACCACCTGCAATAAGGGCAGAAACCAGAGCCTTTGTCCCTGCGATAATCGCCTTGACTGCGGCAATGGTAGCTTTGACCGTCGCTTTTGTTGCTTCGGCTGTCGCCTTTGCGGTAGCTTTCGCCGCCTGTGCCGCTTTCTTGGCTGCTTTGGCAGATGCCTTTGCCGCTGCCTGCGTTGTCTGGGCGGTCTGCTCTGCGGTTTTAATCGCCGCCTTAGAAGTCGCCTGTGCTGTTTTTACCGTCCGCTCGGTAGTCCTGACTGTACCTTTTGCGGCGGACTTAACCGCTTTTTCTGCATTTCGGGCAGTTGTCTTAATGGTCTTTTTCCCCTGACTTCGGGTTTTTATCAACTGTTTTGTCCCTGTCTGGGGTGCTTCACCCGTAACAGAAATATCGGGAGCAGGAGACAGGCCCGCAGTTCCGTGACGGATCTGCGAGCCTGTCTGTTCTGCAGCCTGCTGTGCTTTTCTCTGGTCGGCGGCTTTTATCGCCCGTTTCGTTTTAAAATCAGAAAGTTTATCCTTTGCCTTACCGATATTCTCTCTGGTCGTCTGGACACTTTTCTGCCCCTGCTTATTAAACTGGTGGACACCCTCTGCTACGATACCCTCCGAAGTATGGGAAATCTTATCGGAAGCATACTCGGCGGGGGAATTTCCCTCCGTATAATAACCCTGTTCTGCCTTGTCCTTTGTCTTAGCATAGGCATTTTTCATCCGCTCTGAAGCAATGGCGGCTTTGTCAATGGTCTTTATCGTGCCTTTGACCGCATCTCTGGTCTTAATATCAGCCATACAAAACCTCCTTTCCCAGAGGATTTGCGGTCATATCAGTTTACCTTTTTTGCCACAACAACAAGTCTGCCGTTCTGTGCAGAGTATTCGCAGGTAGACAGGGTAATGAGCCTGTCGCCATATTTGGCGGTCACTCCCGTATCATACAAGGCAAGCTCTTTGCATTTTTCGGCATAAGCATTAAACTCATCCTCATTCTCTGCGTCTACAAAATCATAATAACGGTAGCCCTCCGAACTGTATGCAACTGTCTTGAATACGGCAATGATTTCATACTCTGCCGCTTCTGTGAGCGTGTCAAACTGAATGGTCTTGTGTTCCTCATAAAAGCTCTTGGATTTGTAATCTTCCAAAGCCCCGAACATCCTTTGCCCTTTGATATGATGACCGTAAATAATCAGATTGTCGCTTGTGGCAAGGTCGCAGTCCTCTTGGATATACGGCACACCTAAATCACTGTATTCCTTTTCAAAGTTATGCTTCAGATAGAAGTTGGGGTTGTTCTTCGTCTGCATAACAGGATAATTGATGTTCGTGCCGGCAATGGAAATCCAACCAACCATATCTTCATTCTGTAAATACAGCTCCTTATATTTTGCCAGAACGTCCTCGCCCTCACTGACAGGCGTATCTTCTGGTACTTCTTTATCATCGGGAGCGTTCTCTACAACCTCGGCAAGCTCCGAAAAGGCTTCGGTCTGCTCGTCCACCTGTGCATAGTGATAATAGATGTGATAGCCGCAAAAAGCCGCCGCAACTAACAGGCCGACGGCGGCAGCGATACAAATAACGGATTTATATTTTTTCAAATTCATAGGCTTTTCCTTTCTTTGATTTTGCCCTGATTTCTGGACATAGTGGTATGCCCGCAGGGTGTTTCTTTGATTTTTACCGTGCATATTCATTCTGTTTCTTAGGGGCGGGAAGCTCCCTGCAATATTCGGGATACCTGACCTTGATACCCTCCATGAAATACGGGGCAAACTCACAACAGAATAATTCCTCTGGCGTGAAATACCGTTCCCGTCCTTCCTCCGCATAACCGTTCCAGAGGTTAAAGGCAAGGTGACACACCTTGACCGTGCCGCTCGTCTGCCAGCCGCCGTGCATCCCCTCTGGCTCAATACAATCATTCTTAAAATCAAACATCTGATTGATGTTCGCCCTTGTTTCCGAAGCAATCCCCATGACATAGAAAAATGCCCTGTGGTAACAGTCATTGACCTTGCATTTCATCATATTCTCCAGAAAAAAATCCCGATGTGCGGTGTTGCGAAATCTAATATCTGCCATAGGCTTACACCTCCCCAAATTTTGTTGTCATCAGCTTATAAAGCTCCGTATTTTTCGGGAACTTATTGACGAACGGCACAAGGGAGCTGCCGACTTTCAAAAGCCCCTGTCCTGCGCCGACATTCGTGATATAGCTCATCTGAAGGTCAGAGATATTCAGGAGCTTGGCAAGCTCGATACGGTCTGTGGACGCCTGATTTAACATGATGATAAACTCGGAGTTGGCAAGCATCGTCCTCGCCGTATGGCTCTGCAAGAGATCATCCACATTCTGGGTAATACCTGTACAGTATGCGCCGTACTTACGCACACGTTTCCAGAGGGTAAACAGGAAATTGGCACTGTATTCATGCTGAAAGAGCAGGTAAATCTCATCAATGAAGATAAACGTATTCCTGCCTTTCGCCCTGTTCATCGTGATACGGTTTAAGATGCTGTCAAGCACCACAAGCATACCGATAGGCTGTAACTGCTTGCCTAAATCCAGAATGTCATAGCAGATAAGGCGGCTGTGGGTGTCCACGTTGGTATGCTTGGCAAAGGTATTCAGTGATCCATCCGTAAACAGCTCGATAGCAAGGGCGATTTCCTGTGCTTCTGGCTCACTCTGTTTCAGAAGTTCCTCACGGAAGTCCTGCAAGGTCGGCGGTGTTCCCATATAGTTGCCCTGCTGATAGTAGCGGTACACACTCGCCGTACAGCGGTCAATGATAGATTTCTGCTTTGCCCCCAGACTTGCCCCGCCGATGAGCTGCTCGCAAAGGGATAAAATAAACTCCGATTTCAGAATGACGGGGTTCGCACCGTCACCGTAATCGGAGTTCATATCCATAGCGTTGATGTGGTTTTCACTTGTGGCAGATATATGAATGACCTCGCCCTGCATGGCTTTCACGAGGGGCGAATATTCCCGCTCTGGGTCTATGATAATGACATCGGCATTGGGGTCTGTCAGAATGATGTTCGTCATTTCTTCCTTTGCCGTAAAGGATTTACCCGCACCAGACACACCGAGGATAAAGGAATTGCCATTCAGGAGATGTCGGCGGTTGGCAATAATCATATTTTTGCTGATAACATTCTGCCCGTAATATACGCCGTTTTCATGGTAGATTTCCTGCACACGGAAGGGGATAAATACTGCAAGGCTCTCTGTTGTCAAAGTCCGCAGGGCATCAATCTTTCTCACACCAAAGGGCAGAGCTGTATTCAGACCGTCCATCTGCTGATATTTCAGCACCGCAAACTGGCATAAATGCTTTCTTGCGGTAGTGAGCAGGGCTTCGGTATCGCTGTCAAGCTGCTCTTTTGTATCCGCCGTATGCACCATTGTGAGGACAGCAAACATCATCCTCTGGTCACGGGTCGTCAGATCATCCAGAAATTCCTTGCTTTCCTTTCGCTGCTGCTCCATGTCATAGGGGATGACAGCCGAAAAGTTGTTATTCTGGTTCTGCTTCCTCTGCCAATTTGTAATGTTCGTTTCCACGCCTAAAAGCCTGTTTTCAACTTCCCTTACGGCTTCATCCGTGGGAACGGGAACGACATCAACCGAGAGCATCATATTACGGTTCAGCTCACAAAGCTCCGCCACCATACTGTCCTTGATATAGGCGGCATATTCCCGCAGGAAAATCACACGCCCGTACCTGTCGCCAATGCGGAAATAGTCTTTTTCAAACTCAAAGGTATCGGGGCAGATATAATCTTTAAAGTCGTGACCTTTCCGCATGGACTGCACCATGTCAAAGGAAAATGCCGTTTCCTCGCCTGTACGGTAAAAATCATGGAAGATACGCAGCCTGTCCGTTGCATCCATTTCCGTACACTTTGAGCCAAGACGGTTGAAATGCCCGATAAGGTCAGCCCCGATGCGGGCAAAGTAATTTCTGGCTTCTTCCACGTTCTTCTTGCTGACAGAAACCGTCACATACTTATCCTGCACAATGGAATTTGCCCCCATTGCCTTATCGAGTAACATCCTGTTGTATTCCTTACGGTATTTATCCAGACCATCCTCCGCCATCGGGATTAAAATGGTCTGTTCAAAGTCCCTGCGGTTTAGGCGGCGGTTATTGATCGTGAGTTTTGTAGTTGCCCCGCTGTCAAGGGCATTAAGAAGCTCGCAGTATTCAAGGAACATGGCTTCTTTATCCCCACGGCTTGCCACGGCATAATTGATGTCCTCAAACTTAAAGGATTTTGCATACTTGTTCTTTCCTACAAGAAAAATACCGTCCTCCCAGATTGTCTTAATCGGAATGACGCTCTGCACCGACTTCGGTACGGAAAATTTTTCTTTATCCTGCTTGGACAGATTTTTAAGCGTTTTAATCATCTTCTACCTCCTTGTTCTTTTTTGATTTCTTCGCTTTCTTTGTTTTTGCTCCCTTGTGCTTCTGCTTCTTTTGCACGGCAGGCAATCCCTTTTCATGGGCTTCAATGGTCGGTTTCAGCGTTTCATAGTAAAAATTTTCTGGGAGAAACATAAGTTTCTTTGGCGTCATAAACTCGGACTTGAACCACGCCCACACAAACTGCTCGGCGGTCATGCCGTTATATTTGACAAAGCCCATCACTGCAAAGGGGGCAGCTCCCAGAATACACATCCAACTAAGGGTTTCCGTGCCGAAATGGGGACGGAGCAGAAAGTATAAGCCTACCGCCACACCGACAGCAAGGAGAGAAAAAATGAACTGTCTTAATGACAGCCCGAAAAACATGGATTCCGTATAGTTACGGATTTCCTTATTTATCTTGACTTCCAAATAGATAGCACCTCCTTTTAGACATAAAAAAATCGCCACCTGCTGTTAAGTGACGATTTCTGTTCCTATTATTTTGTTGTTACCTTATGAGCCAACCGTAATCCTGTCTGCAATCCACTACATAATCCGCATAAACAATATCATCCACGATTTGGAAGATTATCATATAGCGTTTCTCAAACATGATAAATCGGTAAGCGTTTCTTGGGATATATTCTCCTGTGAGCCACGCACATCTTTGCGGCATAATTTCCAGTGAATTTGCTGCCTTTTCAAATTCTACGGTCAGCCTTTCCGCCGCTTCTGGACTGACCTGCGCCAGAAATGCGGCATGGGAAACAAGCATCTGTGTTGCCCGTTCCGACACGATAACACGGTATCTATTCTGTTTTTCCATGATCTGCCGCCTCCTTGATTGCACTACGCATCATGGCAGCGACTTCCCCGACAGAATATCCCTTGCTGCCGTGCATCCTGTCCTCCTCAACCGCAAGCAGTTCCTCTCGGAGCTTTAACATCTTTTCCCTGCGGTTATAGGTTTCAATATCCATGACAACCAAATCCCCCTCGCCATTCTTGGTAAGGAAAATCGGCTCTGCGGTCTTTCTGCATAAATCGGCAATCTCGTTGTAATTCTGTCTGATTGCTGCGGATGGACGAATATTCATAACGACACCTCCTCGCATTAGCGATAGTAATATTCTAACCATATTATACTCATTTCATTCAACAAAGTCAACAGAACAGCAAAAAATCTATAAGCCCATCATTTCTCTGACAACACGGTCTGCCATCTTGACTGCCCCAACTAAGACGAGCATATTAAACACAAGCTCTCCGATATATCCCCACACCATCGTGACTGCCGCCGCATCGGGATTGACTACGGGCGGCGTTGCCGCAAACAGGGAAAAGATGATACATCCGAGTACAATGATTGCCCCCTCAAGGCATACGGCGGCATAGCTTTTGATAAAGCTCTTGCCCACACTCTGGCTTGGCTCTCCCGCAAAAGTGGAAAGCGGTACGGGAGCGATGGCGGTGTAAAGATAGAGCTTAAAAAATCTGCCGTATACCGACATAATCATAATGAACGACAATACCGTGATGAACAGACCGCCGATAAGCGTAACCGCCCATAGGGGAATACTCTCAAAAAAGCCGCAGTCCTCCACGGCTGTCACAATCTCTGACGGGAGTACCGTCTGTTGTGCCGAGCCAAAGCCTGCGGCGTTCATAATGGTTGATATGATACCCTGCACAATCTTAAACAGAGCCATCATCAGCTCCAGACCATAGGTTACTGCACCTTTGGCAAGGGCAAATCGGATAAAGAGCTTCAATGCGTGTTCGGGTTTTTTGACTTCTGCAAAGCTGCCGCAGGTTTTCATCATACCTACGACAAAAAACAGCACAAGCAGGGCAAGCCCGACAGCCTGCAATGCACCGTGGATATTCACGATCACATTCCAAATCGTACCGCCCTTGAACTGCTCTGGGGATTGGGTTATGAGTGTCCATATCTCGGACAGCTTTTCATTCCATGTGTTCAGAGCGTTCTCTAAATTCTGGACAACCCAGTTATCAGACACATAGACCACCTCCTGTTCTCTCTGGATAACTGTTTATTTCAACGTCACATACAACCTCATCGCCCCAGACATCCCAACCATCCGTTTCTTTACGGGCAAACAGCTCCAACCTCGGCAAATCCCCCATAAGTTCAACGATTTTTTCTCTGGTTTCATCTGGCTTCTGGCTATGCTCACGCAAAGGACTGATAATAAACTGATGCACACGATTGGACTGCCTGCGTGGTTTTCCCTTTGTGGCAAGCAGACAGATTTCCGCATTTCCCCGTGTCCAAAATCCCAGACCGAAAAACCACCCTTTTCCGCTTTTATTCTGTTTCAGCCAGACAAAAGCAACTGTCTTGTAACAAAAGCCCCATGCTTTAATAACCCTCAATGCTTCCTGTAATTGAGGGAATGTCGTCCACAAAAACAGCACACAATCCTCCGCTGCCACTTCTGCAACGCCTAAGTTACAGATTTCCTCAATACTCATTGTCTGGTAATGATGTTCCGCAGCCCCCGACAGATTTTTCTGGTTATACCGCCACGGCGGGTCTGCATAAATAATTCCATATCTTTTTATATTCCCGATAACGTAACCACCTCCGTTCTTAAAATTGGCAAACAGGGCAGGCCACGCCCGTGATCTGCCCCGTTTGCCCTGTCTATTCTGCTATCTTTCGGGTATTGCCCTTAGCCTGTGATGAGGGTCAAAATCTCCTTTGCAAAGGTAATCACGATGCCGCCCGCAAGGGTCAGGAAACCGTTAGACCTCTGGCTTGGGTCGTGGGACTGCAAGGACAGACCAACCTGCACAATGCCCCAACCGAGCAAAATCAGACCAACCGCACGGATAAGACCGAAAATAAAATCGGAAAGGTTATTTACTACCGTCAGCGGGTCGCTTGCGGCAAAGGCAGTCATGGAAGTGCCTGCCACCATCGCCATTGCCATAACTATCACGCAGTAGAAGCGGAAGCCCTTTTTGACCTTTCCTGTCATGGGCAGTTTCTTGGTTTCTTTCTTCTCATTCTTCTTGAAAATTCTCATAGATAAATCCTCCTTTAGATGTTGAATATTTCTTCTAAGTCCTCCTCGGACAGAAGTTCATAGGAAGTGCTGACAGGGGAAACGCTCACGGCGTTCTCTGGAATATCACTGTCAAACACAAGGGTTGCGACAGCCTGTGTCGGTTCGCCGTGAAGATAAGGCGGCTGACCTCCATCGGTTGTCTGTTTCACATTCGGATGTTTCAGAATATCGAGCTTGAAATCCATGACAGGTCGCTCCCCTCGGATAAAAAGGATGGCATACTGGTTATCAAGCAGCCGTACCTCCGAAGCATCCAGAAGCTCCCGCCCTGAAATCTGATAGTTGGTTGAATAATTGCCGCTGCGTCCCGTGCTTTTCCCATAGGTGTTCGTGTCTATCGTTGACTTTCCGAGCAGCTCGCTCACGAATTTATGGGTACTCTGCTCGTTGCCGCCCAGATAAAGAAATTCATCGCAGTTGCCGACAATGCTTTCCCACTGCTTCTCAAAAAGAGCTTTAAGCTGTGCCAGATTTTGAAGGATAATGCTGACCGACACGCCTCTTGACCTCATGACACTCAAAATTTTGTCGAAGTCATCGGGCAGGGAAACATTGGCAAACTCGTCCATGATAAAGTGGCAATGCACGGGCAGGCTTCCGCCGTACTTATGGTCTGCCAGATAAAAAAGCTGTTGGAATAGCTGCGTATAAAGGATACTGACAAGAAAGTTAAAGCTCGTATCGTTGTCTGGTATCAGGGCAAACAGAGCCACTTTCTTTTCCCCCAGACTTGGCAGGTCAAGCTCATCGGTGGCGGTTAAGGACGCAAGGCTTTCCAGATTGAATTTCTCAAGCCGTGCGGCAAGGGTGATCTGGATGCTCTTTAAGGTCTTTGCACTTCCGCTGTGGTAATCACGGTAATATTTCAGTGCGATATGCTCTGGATTTTCCATTTCCAGACGGTCAAACAGTTCGTCAAGGGGACTTATATAGCTGTCATCGTCCTCACGGACTTCCCCTGCACGAAGCAGCTCCATGACCATCGGGAAATTCTGTTCGTCTGGCGGAGCTTCGTATTTCAGATAGAACACCAGAGAAAGAAGCAGCATACTCGCCGCCGTGTCCCAGAACGGGTCTTGGGACTGTGAGCCTTTCGGCGTGGTCGCCTTAAACAGATTTGTCACAAGCCGCTGCACGTCGTTATCGCTGCGGAGATAGACAAAGGGGTTGTAGCAATGGCTCTTATGCATATTGATAAGGTCAAGGACACGCACCTCATAGCCCTGCTTTTCAAGCATCCCGCCTGTGTCACGGACAATCTCCCCCTTTGGGTCTAAAATAACCATTGAGGTATTGCACTGCATGACATTGGGCTTACAGTAAAATCTCGTCTTACCTGCGCCAGAGCCGCCGATAACCAATACATTCAGATTTCTGCGGTGTTTCTTCCCATCCAGTCCGATACGGACATTCTGGGTCAGCAGCTTATTGTCAGACGGGTTTTTGTCACGGTATTTCTTATTCAATGCTTTCGCATCGCCCCATTTGGCAGAGCCGTGTTCTTCTCCTCTGCGGTAATTCCTGCGTGTGGAAAGGCAGATGCCAATCCCCATGCCATAGGCAAGCAAAAAAATAAGGACAGTCTTTACGCTGTCCTCACATACCGTTATCTGAAATGGGCTGCTTACTGCCGTTGGCAGGTTTCTCATAATCTCTGCCAGACCGCCGCTGACATAGGGAGCTGTCAGCAGGGCAAGCCACACGACAGGAATGATGCCGAAAGCGGAGAAGATTAAGCCCGCCTTTAAATTATTATCGTTCTTCATTACACCTGCACGGCAGCACCCTGACCTTTTTTGTCGGGGCGTGTGCCACCCTGCTTATCAGCTCGTCAACAGGGTCGGTGGGGCGTTCCTCCTGTATCTGCTGTGTCCGCAGGGTATTTAAGGCATTGATGACGATATTCTTATCGTACCTGTCAAGTGCGATATGGTATCGTTCTTCTTTCATGGGCTGCACCTCCGTTAGCGTTCCTGTTCTTTGGATTTGGCAGGCTTGTTCTTTTCAAGGCTCTTATACATATCGCTCTGGATTTCTCCGAGGACATCACGCATTGAGCCAAGCTCGCTCTTAAATGCCTGCGTGTCCATCCCGTCATATTCCTTCGGGAGCCTGCCGAAGTTAAAACCTCTGGTATCCACGCCATAACGGGAGCTTACCATATAGGCAACGCAGAACGATTTAAACTCGGAAGCCTCACGGCTCTCTCTATACTTGAAATCATAAACTGCTGCCGAAACTTCCTTTGCCATGCTGACAAAAAGCTGCTCCTCATTTAAACCTGTACGGATAAAAATGGTCTGCTGCTCGCTGTCGTAAAAAGCAGGCAGCTCAAGGTCGTCAACAGGCAGAAAAGAAACAGGGCTTGCATCAATCATTGCCGACACAAGCTCCCGCATAGCCTTTGCTTCCTGCGGCTGCTGCCTGTCCTTTGCCGAGGTCTGGGAAATATCATAGACCACTTTGGTATTGTACCCGACTGCCTTTGAGCCGTCGTCACGCTGGTATTCTTTCCCCGGCTCAAGGATCGTGATTTTATCCGCATCCTTATCCACATAGACACGGCTCTGTTTCCAACTGCCGTAATCTTTAAGTTGCGTCGCTTCTGGCATCTGTGCCGTCACCAGAATGGCATTGTTTACAGAATAACGGTCAAACCGTCCCTGCACCTCAAGGTACTGCTGAAACACTCCGCCGTCCGCCATCATCTGGGAACAGGTGGCGTCAATCAGCTCATAGGCTTCTTTCCGCTGTGCCTGTTTCTGGGCAGCCCATTCCTCTTTATTGAATGGCTTGCTGCCGCCACTAAATACATCATAAATACTCATTATCTTGCTCCTTTCAATTTTTTTGGTTTCTTCCGCTTCGGGGGCTGTTTATGCTCTGTCTTTCTGTCAGGCTGTTTCTTTGCCTTATCAGAAGATTTGTCCCTGCCCAGTGCGGGGGAAGCATCCGCTTCCTGCTCCTTGCGGCTCTCCTTGATTTTCCGCAGTTCTTCCTTGACCGACGGCTTTTCCGTCTTAGTCATAGAAGCCCCCTCTGCGGACTTCTTTGGCTGCTCTGAGGTAGGCTCGGACAGAGGGGATTTTTCTGTCTTTGCCACCGAGGGGTTTGGGGCATTTTCCTCTTTCTGGACAGGCTTGCCCATGAGGGCATCAAGCAGCCTGTCTTTCTCTGCCTTTTCCTGTACGCCGATGTCTGGCTCTGGCTGACCGTCTTTCACATCAACACCTTTGGTGTCCCTGCTCTTTTCCACCTCGGTCACAATCGAAGCCGTATCCACCGATGCAAGGTTGAAGCGTTCCACGATACGGTTGATCTTCGATGCGTCCTCGGCACGGGCGATTACATCCACTTCTGCATTAGGGTCTTTGTTCCCACGGTCTACCAGAACGCAGTAAAGGACGCCGTATTTTTTCGCTTCCTGCGTAAACTTCTTCAAATCCCCGTTTTTGACGGTAAAGACTTTCAGCTCCTTACCAGAACGGAGCATATTTGTGAGCCTTGCTTTTCCTTTGGTTTTCTTTTCTTCCTTCAGAATGGAATAAAGCAGGATGGCGATATTCTTCGCTCCTGCCCCTGTGATTTTGGCAGCGACTTCAAATCCCTCCAAACTCATTCTCACGATCTGCTCTGCCGCTTCGCCGCCTGTGTTCATGCTTCATCAGCTCCTTTCTTTGCTGTTCGTTTTCGTCTGCCTGTATGACCTGTAATTTTTCCTTGAGGGTATCGCTGCGGGCTTCAATACCCTCACACAGTCTGACCTCCTTTCGGATAACCTTTAACCTCTCCGTAATTTCAGAAAGCTGAGCTTTGACCGCTTCTTTTTCTTCGCCGCTTATCCTGCGGCTCTGGGAATAAAGCCCCTTACGCTGTTCGGTCAGCTCCGCCATCTCGTTCTCCAGAGAGCCTTTATATGACAAAAGCTGCTCCGCCGTATCAATGTGGTTGCGGCAGAGCAGCCTTGTTTCGTTTGTGATGGTATCCATCTTCATCAAATCGTCTTTGAGTAAATAATGAAGCCTTGCGTAATTCTGTTTCCTGTTCTTTGGCAGGATGCCGAGCCTGTAACAGTAATGAAGATACAGCCCACGCAAGCCGCCGATTTTCTTTGCGTCTTTTAAAGAGCCTTTCAGCCGATAAACCGTGACCTGCTTTTGCGGCTCGGCAAACCTTGAGAATTTCACGGCATAGGAATTTTCCCTGATACGCTCCAAAATCCTCTCGTTGGTATAATCCTCTCCGAGTTTATACAGCCGCTTGGGGCGTTTCCAACCTTTCCCGATAACCGTCCAGTATTTTCGGTTCGGATCAAAGTTAATGCGGTAGCCCATTTTTGCCATCTGCCTGTCAAAGTCCTTTACCGTAAAGGATTTTGAGATAGCTTCGTCCACCGCCTGCCGTGCCACCGTATCTCTGGTGGGCAGACCGTTCTTTTCCGCTTGGTAGAGGGCATAGGGCTTTTTCTTCCCGCTTGGGTGTTCGATCACGGACAGGGAATATTCCCGACACAATTCATCGGAACGCTGACGCAAAAGGCGCAGGTTTGCTTTATTGTCGTGATAGTGCTTTCCATCCACATAGGAAACGGAATTAACGACAAAGTGATTATGCAGGCACTCGGTATTTAAGTGGGTGGCAACCACCACTTGAAATCTGCCGCCCCACATCCGCTCTGCCAACTTCACGCCTATCTCATGGGCAATCTCTGGCGTGACCTCGCCGTGCTTAAAGCTCTGAAAGCCGTGGTAGCAGACAATCTCACTTTCATCGTTCCATTGCGCTTTGGCTATCATCATTTCATCTCTGGCAGAGGACGGGTCGCAGTTTACACCCGTGACAAAAAAACGCTGCTCCGTCTTATCCTTGTTAATGGCGTATTCCATGACATCAACCATCGCCTGCAAATCCGTGTCACTGTATTTTGGGTTAGCAGTCTTTTCGGGATTTTCCGCATAGTCGATTGGGTGGTCGAGCCTGCCACGGACATCCCATATCTCGCAGACCGCCATCAGTCTGCCGTCCGTTTCGGGAGCAGGTATCTCTTTCGGACGTCAAGCTGAAAATCGTGCCACTTCTTCGCTTCTTCACGGAGCATCGGCGTGTCAATAAAGTCAAGGGCATTGGCTTTCGCCGCAAGCTGATTGATACGGTTGCCGATAGCGGACAGTTCCCGCATGATCTGGTAAAACTCTGGGTCTGGCTTTTCGCAGAGCCGATAGCCCTTGACCATTGAACGCAGCAGGGCTTCTTTGGAACGCCCAGACTTTCGCACAAGCTCATAGAGATACTGTGCTTCCTCCTCATTCAGTCGGAACAGTATCTGTACATTTCGTTTTCGCACTCTGTTCCTCCTCTCGGCTCGACAGTCTGTTGATCTGAAGCAGGCACATCAACACAACACCAATCATGCTGCCGAGCATCGTGCCGATGATAAAGAATAAAAACTCACTCATTCTTGGACTCCTTTCTCTTTACGGGGTATTAGGGGCATCCCCTAACAAGCGAATTTGGTTTCCAGACCTGTTCTGGATAACCAAATTCAGTGCTTGGTAAGACATTACTCGCCGCACTCGTCCTCATACATACATTCTCCGCACACGGGGCAGAAGTACGGACAGTCCGAGCAGCAGCCGTCCTCCGTATCCTCATCCTCGGCAGCACATTCTTCACATACGTCCTCATCACTGTCCTGAATATCAGCTTCGCCGCAGACAAAATCCTCGTCGGAAAAGTCGATAAGGTCGGTGTCAAAAAGAATTATCTGCACTTTTTCCGCCGCCTGTTCGGGGCTGTCTGCATAGACGGAAATGGTCTTTTCATAGTGCCCTGTGAGCTTAACATTAAATTTCTTCATTCAAACATTCCTTTCTTTTCTCATCATCTGGTCTTGTTTTCGGGTTTCGTTTTCTGGAAAATCATCGGACAATCAACGGGCATCACTCCTTTCACGGCAGGGTTTTGGTCTAGCAATCCCCAGATAAGACAGCAAAAAATCGTTGAAATCCTTGCCGACAGGCGGAGGATCGTCAACGATTTTGTAGTCTTGTTTCAATAATTCCTGCAGGGTTTCGGTACAGAGCCGCCCTGTCTTGTCCTTATCCAGATGCAGATAAATAGTCGTGATTTCTGGATGGGCGTCCAGAAAAGTCGTGAGGGCAATAGGGATTTTACTGTCCTTTATCTCTTTCTTTGGCTGATACACGCCCGACAAAGAGAGCAGGTTTTCTGTTTTGTAATCCTTTCCCTCACATTTGAGATAGGTGGCATAGGACAACAAATCAATGGCGGCTTCAAATAGATGCACGGAAACACACGGCTCTCTGGCAAGCAGGCGGAACGAATACCGCTTGTCGCTGCCCGATGCGTCACGCTTGAACCTGCCCGTTGTGCCACGATAGGCGGCATATTTCGGCGTTCCGTTTTCATCTTTTCCCACAAAGACAGCGTTGTGATAGTAGTCGGCACTCTCAAAAATGATGCCATCCGCAACGCAGTCCTGTAGGATTTGGTAGTCAATGCCACGCCCGAAAAGATACTGTATCACTCTGTCGCAATTCCGATTTTTCGGCGGCAGGAGCAGCACTTTCGGTTCTTCTTTTTGCGGGGCAGGGGGCGGTGGTGTCCATTCTGCCAACGCCTGCCCTGTGAGGATTTCCACGGCTTCCACAAAGTCATATTCCTTTACCTTGATAAGATAATCGAGGGCAGAATAACCGCCAAACCCTCTTGACCACCAGTACCACTTGCCGTTGGAAATTTTCAGACTGTCATGCTCGGCGGTACAGTACACGTTGCTTGTGCCTTTGACTTTAACCAGATTGCTCGGCTCATAGGCTCTAAGATAGGAAAGCAAATCTATCTGCCTTGCCCGTTCCAACACATCTGGGTCAATCTGCACATAGGGTCTGTTACTTCTCATTCAATAAAATCACCTCCAGAAATAGAAAAAGCCGAGGGATTTTCGTTAATGAAAACCTCTCGGCTATGTATATAAATGGCATTAAATTCTCGGTATGATTATGAACAGGCAACGATTTTTTTAACATTTTCGATACAAGTATCTAAAATGGATAATCTATAACTCTTAATCTTATCCTCGTTTGCTTCGTTTACGAGCTGTTGTCTGAGGTTATAAATAATGTCTAAAACTTCAGTATCAGATACCGTTTCATATTTCAATAATTCTTTTCTAAATTCATCCATTTGCAAGAGTGTTGACTTTGTAAACGTACTAATTTTACTATTCAATAAAAGCTTTGTACAAATATCATCTTCTTCTCTTTCAAAATTATATTGTGATACAAAATTTTCTATTTCTTCCTTGTGGGAATTTTCCATCATGTCCCTAAGCTGAACATCAATATGTCTAATATCCTTTGACGAAAACAGAAGCAAGTCCAGTATCTGTTTGCTTTTTTCTTGAACAGTCAATCGCTCTGCTACAAAAGAGTATTCTGTAATTCTATAAGGATAAAAGTCTAATGGATAAAATGAAAATTCTTCAAACAAATCAATAGCAGCATCAAGCAACTCGGAAATATCTTCTAAATCTACTGATAAATCTTTCATTTGCTGTGTTAATTTATGTGCTATCGCTTTATTTCTAAACTCTCCTAACGACTCCTTCAATCGGGATTTGACAGCTTTTATATGGTCGGATTTCCACTGTAACCCTGACACTTTATTACACAAATTCTCTTTTACTTCCTCGTTTTTGGAATTTTTAATAACCTGACCAATAAAAGAGTCTAATGTTAAAACATCCAATCCATTATCAAATATTATTCTATAAGTTTTCAAAATCAAATGTTCATAATTGTTCTTAAACAAATAAGATATAACAATATCTGTATCTAATATCCTACCACTATGAGATATACATTCCTTAAGAAAGGCAACATCAAATAGCATAATATTTAACTCTCTAAATAGTATCATGTGATAAGATTTATATTTTTCTATAAAGCTTTCACAAAGCACTTCTTTATACATACTCTTTCCCTTTGCTTATTTCATTTAATTTGTACTTGCAATTATAGCTTTGATTATATCACTATTTTATAAAAAATTCTATCTCAACAGATAGTTACTCAAGAAATGATATTTCTCTCAACTATGTAAAAGCAGCATCAGCACTCACGCCAACGCCGCTCTTTCTCGGTCAGTCCGTTATAAAATTCCTGCCTTTTTCAGATAACCCACGCTGTCATAGCATCCTCTGAAATAGATGGCTTCCTGCTGCATATCGGAGAGCTTATTCCGAAGCTCCAAAATCTCTATTAGAGCCTTGCACTCCTGCTCGGATAAATCACTCGGATTTTCTGTATCAAACACCGCCATAACTCTCGGATACTGTTGATAAAGGCTTTCAATCCTGTCGCTGACAGCTCGGTATTCTGGATTTTCTTTCGACAGCTTTGCGATAACAGAGCTTAAATATTCCTCAAAGATGTTGCTGTGGGCATCTACAAAGGTTTCAAATCTGAAATTCTCAAACACATCTTTAACCTCCAAACTTCGTATTCTCCACTCATTATACTGCCCAAAATTCTGCAATACAAATGTACAAATCGGATTATCGCTCACGATCTGTATTTTTCTTTTCGGGTGTTTCCTCATTCTGCTCTAGCTCATCATCAATGACCGAGGTATCCTTTTCATTCAGATTCAGCTCAATGTTGAGGGCGTTCAGCCGTTCCGTCTTTTCTTTCAGCTCATTTTCAAAAGCAAAAGGCTTTTCTACCTCTATCTTTGCGGTTTCAAGCTGTGCGATAGTTTCTGCTTTCTTGGTCTTGGCAGCTTCCAGTCGGGCAGGGAGCTTGGCTATCTCATTTTCAATTCGGGTCAGATTGCCCAGGGCATCTAAACCTAAATCCACCTTATACTTCCGCATCCCGCAAAGATTTAAGCAGTAATGGGCGTTCACGGTATCATAGAAAACTTCCATGCGAAAACCACGGTAGCTGCCGATTTCGGCGGGAGCAGACAGGGGGTATTCCTTACAGATAGCAAGGAGCATTTCGCCCGCATTTGCTTTCTTGGTGTAGGTCACGCCTTTTAATGTCATGGGACAGAATTTATCCTCGCCCTGCGGCTTGTGCTGTTCGGCAATCACCGCATCATTTCCATAACCTACAATGCGTTCCTCATATTCCTTGATCTCCTTTGGATAGTGTTGCAGTATCCTATCCTCAAGGTCGTAATGCTCGGAAAGATAGGTCTGTTTTAAGACTTTCAGCTTCGCCACCTGCATATCCAAATCCATTTTTTCCTTGAACCTTTCATCGCCTGTGGCAAGCATCTTGACCTCTGCAAAGGATAACGCAACCTCGTCCACATCCTCGGCTGAACGGACAGGGCTTTTGCTCGTCATGATCTGGCTGATAAATTTCTGCTTTGACTCAACCAACTGATAGAGATACGCATCAAAAGTCTGCTCGGTCACATAGCGGTAAACCTGTACTTCGGGGAACAGATTACCCTGCCTTTCGATACGTCCCTGCCGCTGCTCCAAATCAGAAGGTCGCCACGGACAATCAAGGTTATGGATGGCAATCAGTCTGTCCTGCACATTCGTACCTGCCCCCATTTTCGGGGTAGAGCCAAACAGGATACGCACCTCGCCGCTTCTTACCTTTGCAAACAGCTCCTTTTTCTGTGCGTCTGTGGTCGCTTCATGGATAAAGCGTACCTGCTCGGCAGGGATGCCACGCTGTATGAGCTTCTCCCTCATATCATCGTAGACATTGAAAGTACCGTCATTCTTCGGCGTGGAAAGGTCGCAGAATACAAGCTGCGCTGCTTTTGTGTCAGCATATTCTTCCCAGATACGGCACACATTGTCCACGCAGGCATTGACCTTGCTGTCTGGGTCATCGGGCAGCATCGGGTCGATCATCCTCTGGTCGAGTGCAAGTTTGCGCCCGTCATTCGTGATTTTCAGCATATTGTCGATGTTCGGCTTCACAAGCCTTGCACGGACTTTCTCGGCTCTCTTGGCAAGCCCCGCCACCATTTCTTTCTGTATCTGGCTCGGATTTGTCTTTACATTGTGGTAAATGACTTCTGGCACGGGGAGCTTTAACATATCGGCAGTCTGAATATCCGCAATCTCACGGAACATCTGCATAAGCTCTGGCAGGTTGTAAAACTTCGCAAACCGTGTCTTGGCTCGGTAATTCGTGCCTTCGGGTGCTAATTCCAGAGCCGTAACCGTTTCGCCAAAGGTGGAAGCCCAACTGTCAAAATGCTGTAATCCGTTCCCTGCAAGGGTATCATACTGCAAATACCGCTGTACAGAGTACATCTCTACCATTGAGTTGCTGATAGGCGTACCCGTTGCAAAGACCGTGCCACGGTTGCCTGTGATTTCGTCCAGATAACGGCACTTCATAAAGAGGTCGGAGCTTTTCTGGGCTTCGGTCTGGGCGATGCCGCCCACGTTCCGCATCTTGGTATAAAGATAAAGGTTCTTGTAAAAATGGCTCTCATCAATAAACAGACGGTCAACGCCCAATTCCTCAAAATTGATCACGTTGTCTTTCCGCTTCGTATCGTTGAGCTTATCGAGCTTTTCTTTGATCGCCTTTCGGGTTTTCATAAGCTGCTTGACCGTGAACTGTTCGCCTTTGTTTGCCTGTACGTCATCAATGCCACGCTCAATATCGTCAAGCTGCCGCATGAGCTGTTCCCTCTGGCGTTCCTCGCTGATGGGGATTTTCTCGAACTGGCTGTGACCGATGATGACCGCATCATAATCGCCTGTGGCAATCCTGCCGCAGAATTTCTTACGGTTTCCCGTTTCAAAATCCCGCTTGGTCGTCACGAGGATATTGGCACTTGGATAGAGCCGCAGGTACTCCGACGCCCATTGCCCGACAAGGTGGTTTGGTACAACAAACATGGATTTCTGGCATAAACCGAGCCGTTTGCTCTCCTGTGCAGCGGCAACCATCTCAAAGGTCTTGCCTGCGCCTACTTTGTGGGCAAGGAGCGTATTGCCGCCGTAAAGGATATGGGCGATGGCATTGACTTGGTGCGGTCTTAACGTAATCTCTGGGCTGATACCGCCAAATTTGATATGGCTCCCGTCATATTCACGGGGTCTGACACTGTTGAATGTGTCATTGTAATAACGGACAAGGCGGTTTCTGCGCTCTGGGTCTTTCCATATCCAATCCTGAAACGCCTGCTTGATGGCTTCCTGCTTTGCCTGCGCTGCGGTAGTTTCCTTCTGGTTGAGTACCGCTGTTTTCTTACCGTTTTCATCATACACATAATCAAAGATACGGGTATCACGCAGGTTTAAGGTGTCCTCGATAATACGGTAGGCAGACGCCCTTTTTGTACCATAGGTGCTGTCTGCCTTTACATTTCCCACATCGGAACTCTTATTCTCAATAAACCAGTCGCCATTCATCGGCGTGTAGCGTACTTTCAGCCTGCCCATCGCATAGCTTGACGGGGTCAAAAGCTCCACCATAAACCGCTGAATATCCTCCTGCGGTATCCATGTTGCACCCAGACGGACAGAGATTTCACTGGCAGGCAAATCCTTTGGGATGACACGCTCCAGAGCCGATACATTGACGGCATACTCTGGATTGTCCTGCGCTGCGGCTTTCGCCATGATGAGCTTTGTACGGACGTTGCCCGACAGATATTCGTCTGCGGTCACATACCTTGCAGGCTCGGAGCTTGGCTCACGGAAGATAACGCCCTGCAACTCTTTGATGATTTCCTCCTGTGCCTTGCCTGTGAGCTGCGCCATATAATCCAGATCAACACGGGCTTTCTCCCCGATGGAGAGTGCCAACGCTTCGCTTGCCGTTTCCACAAAGGTAATCTCACGGTGTGGCTTAATCGTCCGTTTCGTGAACATATCCGCCTTGCGTTTGAATTTTCCCTCATCATCAAGCACTTCAAGGGAGCATAAAAGGAAGTAACTCTCGTCCGATGCAAAGGCAAGATAATTTCCTCGGCTGTTAATAAGCCCGTACTTCGCTGTATAAGCATCGTACAGGCGGTTTAAGTTTTCCTGCTCGGTCTGTATCATTTCCTCTGGATAATCGTCGGTCTGATACTGGATAAGCCTGCGGACACAATCTCGGATTTCTATCAGTCCCTTAATACGGTTTTCTGCGGTCATGGACACTTTTGCAGGGGTCATCTGGTTATTCTCTCGGAAGTAAATTTTTCCGTCCACAAGGGCAAAAGAGAAATTCCGCACATTCGGGTCGTCAGGAACAGGCTCGTCCTGTTCATCAGAGATTTGGTCAATCTCACTTTCGTATTCTGGGATTTCCCCGTCTATCTGCTGCACGGCTTCGGAAAGAAGCTCGGAAAGTGGTACATCCTCATGGGCTTTGCAGGCACTATCCATACCGAAACGGGTGCTTTCCATCTTCATCTCGCCCAAAATCATTTCTGGGTGGGACACAAAATAGCGGTTCATCGTAATGCCGTTCCCGTCCGTGTCAAGGTGTACCCACTCTGGCTCGGTGTCGATGATCTGGTCACGTTTCTGCAAAATGATAATGTCACTCGTGACTTCCGTGCCTGCGTTTGCCTTAAAGGTATTATCTGGCAGGCGGATTGCCCCTAACAGCTCGGCTCTCTGGGCGATATATTTCCGCACTTCTGGGTTTGCCTTATCCATCGTTCCCTTAGAAGTGATGAACATCACTACGCCGCCTGCCCGTACCTTATCTAAAGCCTTTGCAAAAAAGTAATCGTGAATAAGGAACTTCTGGGAATTGTAGCGGCTGTCATTGACCTTAAATTCCCCGAAAGGAACATTGCCGAGTACCACATCAAAGTGGTCGTCTGGCAGCTTTGTATTCTCAAATCCCCCGATAGCGATATTCGCTTTCTGGTAGAGCTGTTTGGCAATCCTGCCCGATAACGGGTCAATCTCGATGCCGTGCAGCTTTGATTTTTCCATGCCATCGGGCAGCAAGCCTAAGAAATTGCCTGTTCCGCAGGACGGCTCTAAAATGTTGCCCTGTGAAAATCCCAGACGGTCAAGGGCTTCATACATTGCTTTAATGACAACGGGCGGTGTATAAAAGGCAGTCAGCGTTGACTCCATTGCCGCACGGTATTCTTCTTCGGAAAGTACCGATTTTAATTCCTGATACTCACTCGCCCATGCTGCATTTCTCTCGTCAAACGCCATAGACAGACCACCCCAACCGACATAACGGGAGAGGGTTTCCTGTTCTTCGGGCGTGGCAAGGCGGTTTTCTATCTGAAGGTCGTGCAGAAGATGGATTGCCGCCATGTTGCGTCTAAACTTTTCTTTTGCGCCGCCAACACCTAAAGCGTCATCGGTAATACGGAAGTTCCTGCGGTCATCGGACGGGGCAGGGGCGTTTGCATTTTCCTTTTCGGGTAGTAATTCTGGCTGTACCTGTTCCAAAAGCCTGCGAATATAACCGATTTTTTCCACACGGTTTATCGGAAATCCCGCCTTGTTCTGGAACGTGATGTCACGCAGGGATACATCTCCGCTGATTTCGCCAATACTCTCTATGAGATAGCGGCGGTTGTCAATCGTGACTTCCGTTCCAATAAGGTCATCGGCTGTTGGCTCGGCAGGCTGTTCTTTTCCTGCCTCCCGTTCTGCATCTTTCTGGGCAAACAGATTTACGATATGCTCTGCACTGTTTAATGTATCGGCATATTCCTGTGCTTCTTCCTCGGTTTCAAAAGTCTGATAGATGCCGTCAGCATCATAATACTGTCCGTCCTGCCCCTCTGGTACAGTGTTATCTCTTATGATAAATGGGGCTGCAAAAGCATCGGAAGTCTGATCAACGGTGTAGTGCGGGGTTTCTTCCTGATAGAATGGTGCAAGCTGTTCCTCCGTCACGGATACCAAACTGTCAAAATCCAGATAGGAAAGACCATTCTGTATCAGTTCTGAAAGACTGTCATATTGCGTGTACTCTGCAAGCGTCCCGTCAATATAGGTTTCCATGCGGAAGTCCACAAGGTTTACGGCGGCTTGGATTTCGTGCCGCTCGTCCTCGGTGGTGGTATAGGCGATTTCCACTTTAGACAGGTCGGTGTAGTCTGCGCCGTTTTCCTGCTCATATTCCTCACGGCAGAAAGCATCAATTAACGCTTTTGCCTGCTCCAGTAATTCCTCCTGCGTGGGTTCTTCGGCTTTCCGAAACCAGTCGTTTTCGGTAGCCATGATTTCTGCAAGGAGCTTTTCATCCTCTGGCGTCAGCTCACTGTGCTGCGTGAGGAAAGGAAGAAACACATCCCGTCCCCACCGCAGGCTTTCCATCTTCTCTCGGTAGTAATCTTCGCCCTGCTTTTTCCACTCTGGGATAAACGGGCAGTTGGGGGACAGGGAATAATCATAAAAATTCTTGATATGGGCAATCAGATCGCCCTCGCCGTCCCCGATGTCAAACCGCCCGTCATAATTAAATTCCTCGCCGTTTATGACTGCCCTGATTGCAAAATCGGTCTTATGATACCAACCAATGTTTTCATCCCCCTCACGTTCACGGTGCTGCTTTTCATCCAGAACGCCGAGCAGCCTGTTTCCCAGAGCAAAGCTCAAATTGGTGTATCGGTCATTCAACTCCCTGTCATAAAAGGCAGGATGTTCGGAAAAGCCGATAGAAAATGCAATGCTGTCAGGCTTTTTCTCGGTGGATATTTCCTTTTCCTGCCGTTCCGTCACAACTACTTTCAGATGGGCGTTTGCAGGATTTTCTCGGAGCTTTTCTTCAAAATCGGCTCGGCTGTAATGCTGCCCCAGAATAGGGAATTGTACATTTTGCAGATACACGCCCTCATCATCAAGGGTCGTAACCTCATATTTATCCGCACCGATATAGACCACGTCGCCCTCATGGTAGAGGTAATGCATCGGATGAAGTTCTGTTAATTCCTGCGAAAAGCGGTAGGCATTGCTACGGCTGTAAACACTGCTCGTCTTTCCCTGTACAAGAGAAAGAAAATCAAGGAGCTGCTGCACGGTGGCAGGATCGGAAAGCTGCTGCTCCATCTGTGCATCGGTCATATCGGCAAGGTCTGTGCGCTCCACGTCAGAGAGCATACCTTTCTCATAACCGTCCAAATCACGGATAAAATCAGAAAGCCGCAGGGAAAGGGTATCCCGTTTGTCGGCAGGCGGCAGCTCCCTGTGTGCTTCGATAAACCTCTGGCGTGAAAGTTTCCTCTGGGTGTCAATTTCATACTGCGGGGCAGACACACTTTCCAGATAATCGGCATAATGGTCTTTTTCTTTCGGGTTGAGATAGCGGTCATCCTTGATAAGATCACGCAGGCGTTTTTCCACCTGTGACCATCTGAGTACAAGGTCATGCTCCAGAGAAATACCATGCTTATCTATGGAAATCCCTTTTGCGTCATGCCACCAATGCCCCGTACTACCGTCTGGAAAATAGAACGTGCCGCTGCCTGTACCATATTCTTTTTTTAGGAACGCTATATTGCTTTTGCTGTCCTCACGTTTTTGGAATTGGCGGTAAATACGGTATTTCCCACCTTGAAAGCCACTGCCCCTCACAAGGACAGAGTCAATATCCTCCTGTGAAACGGAAAAAGCAGAGGATTTTTCGTCCTCTGCTTCAGCTATCCTTTCAATCTGTTCATCTACGGTAGGAAGATTGGCTGTGACTTCTTCCTCATTGGCAACGCTGACCTGCTCCTCCTCGGCAGGCTCTGGCTCTGCTAATTGTAAATCAGTTCGGTTAAGATGACTTCCTCCGCCTGACTGCGGATGTTGTTCATCAGACCTACCCACTGCATCGGGGCTTTTTCTTTCAGCTCCTCCGTCACGCCCTGTTCTTTGGCGAGCTGCTTCGTCAGAAGCTCCAACCTCGAAAGTGCTGTCTGTTCGGTCTGGTGCAGATACCCGTTCAGTCTGCCCGACGTCAGCAGGTTGAGGTAGGTCACTCTCTTGTACTTCTCCAGATAATCCCTGTGCATCAAAGCGTATCTGCCAAGCGGAAGCTCTGGCTCTGTCGGTAATGTTAGGTCGGGGATGAGATAATCCCCCTGTTTGGTGTAAGTGATTTCGCTCATGGTTTTCACTCCTTTCGGGTTGTTTTCTGCCTACATCATAATGGTTCTGATACTGCTTTTCAAATGTGCGTTTCTGTGTTTTCTCTGCGATTTGCACATTTCGGACAGCCGATGAGATTTCCCGCAGAGCCATTTCAGAAATATCACTTGTGGCGATACCGATGGCGTTCAGCGTTTCGGGCGTATTAAAATTTACTATATCCGCAAAGTCCTCTGGCTCGAATAATTCGCCTGCATCCAAACCGCAGCGGCTGATCAGCATAAAAGCAACGCTGTTTGCTGCCAGACGCTTGTAAATAACTTCAATATTAAAGCCGTCCAGTTCTTCTAAAAAGCTGTCTTTCGTACAGTCTTTAAGCTGCGTGAGATAATCGGTCAGGTTATCCTCCACGGCGTTTTTTGCCGTTTCCATCAAAACGGAAACAAGATCTCTGCCTTCCGTTTCGCCAAACCTGTCAGATAACCTTTCTATGACAGACTGCTCGTACCGCTTATCCATCTGCCATATAGGAACAGGTCGGCTGCCATAATAACCCTCATGGGTATCGGACACATCAAAGTAATATTTGAGGGTATTCCTGCGTCCCTTCGTGTCAAATACCGCAATGCCTTTGCTGTCCTTATTGACCCAACGCTTAAACAGCCTGTTCCATGTGTCAAGTTCGGTCACGGCAATGGCATCGGGACGTTGGGCGTAAATCAGAAGCTGCTCGTCAAAGCGGCATTTATAATTTCGGCAGGCAGAAGCCAGAAAGCCCTGCCACGCCTGCGGATTTTTCGCTACCGCCACGCCTGTCCTCCGATACAGCTCTGTGATTAGCTGATACTTTGCAGCCAATGGGCTTACACCTCCTTATCGTTCTAAAATTTATTTCTCGTTTCATGCAGCGGCATAACTAATGCCGTTTCGTTCCATTCTCTGCGAAAATTCCTGAATGGAATAATCCACTCCGTCAATCTTTGCATGGGCTTCGTCCAGATAGCGGCAGAGAGCAAAATGCTCATCTCCATTCCCATAAACCATTTTGATAAAACTGCCATCGGGAATGGAAAAAAGCTCCTTGCCGCCGCTGTCTGTAAAGCATATCTGCCGTTCTCTGCTCATTCCGCACCTCCGCCCAAAAAAGAAATGACTTTGTTTGCCTTAATGCTCTTTTGCAAGTCATTGATAATACTGATTTCTGCCACCGTGATGCCCTGCATGGAGAGAATATCGTCCATAGTCATAGCAGCGATGGCTTTTTCATCGGTAAAGCCTGATTCAAAAATCTTATTTAAAACCTTAACGGCTTTCTGGCTGACTGCCATTTTTCAATCCTCCTAATCGTTCATGTTCTTTCTGCTTCAGTGCTTTCTGGGGTGGCTGCTCTGGGGGCTTCGGCTCATAAGTTGCACCGTTTTTTTCCATACGCTCGGCAAATTCGCAGATATGATAGAGGTTATTACCGATTTCCGTATGGCACTCGTCAATGAAGCGGCAGGGATATTCCATCTTTTCATTCCATGCAGTAGTAACGATAATCCTGCCGCCGTCTGGGATACGGAACAGTTCTTTATAATTCGGGTCGATAAAGCGGATGCCCTGCTCGGCTCTGCCGATATGCTTATCAAGCCATTCTTTCACATAGCAGTAACAGTAAAAATTGTAATCGCCCCTTGTAGGATTGCATCGGAACAGGAAGGCATATTTCTCTGTATCCGCTCGAAAGCCGTACTCTACGCAATGGTTCCCCTGAAAAGCACTTACGGGATAACGCCTTGCAAAAGCCCGCATATCATAACGGTTGTGCAAAAGCCCCTTATCTTCACGCAGGGCGTTTATCACATTGTCAAGCTCCGCCTTAAATTCGTCCGTTTTCCATTGCTCTCTGTGGTCAAACCATGTGGTGTAAAAGCCATATCCAGAGTCGGCAAAATCGCCACGCAGATGTCCGATACATCCTGTCTGTCCTTCAAGCTGCATACTCTGGGAATAGGTGTATTTTTGTTCTTCGGGTGTGAAAGGTCGTATCTCCATCAGCGTTCCTCCCGACTGTGAGGCTTCTTTTCCTGCGTCTGTATTTTTGCAAGAGCTTCTTTTGCCCAATCGGGCATACGCTCTGGACGGATTTCGCCAAGCACATCGTACCTTTCCCATCTGGCTCGTTCTCCTGTGGCAAGACAGATGCCAAACACCGCCTGACCTCTGCCGCCTGTTGCACCATTACCGCCGTCTGCAAGCACAAGCTGATAAGCGGAGTGCCTGTATTCATAGCGGTTACCCTCGGCATTGATAACGACTACTTTGCCAGTAATACTCTGATTTTTGTCATCAGGAATACAGTCGTCTATGGTAAAAGGCGTCATATTAAACCGAAAGGCTGCCTGCTCGTACTCTACATCTTCTATCTGGTCTTTTACCCGTTCTGTGAAAAGCTCCATCGCCTCCAGATAATCATCAGAACCAACCGCCGCTGTCGGCCATGCTGCTGACAGCGGATTATCATAGGTGCAGTAGCAGACCATAAACGGGTATTCTTCCTTTTCATTTACGCCAAATATAACCTCTTTTTTGCCGATATGGATACTCTGCATAACCTCATAAGAGCCTATCATTCTTTTTTCTTCATTTTCCATCGGTTTGCTCCTTTCCTTTTTTCTCTTTCTGCCCGTCTAAAATCTTTCGGATACAGACATCGCAGAAAATAACTGACCTGTCCTTATATCGGGGATAAGGGCAGGTCGTACAGTCATATTTCTTTTGGCTGTTATCAGCCATGTTACCGCTCACGGTCATCACCGTTTTTCTGCTTCGGGGCAGGGGGATTGTTATAGGGCATACTGCGTTCCTCATTGTACCGCTCACTCAAACTTTCCCTCGCCGCCGACAGCTCATTACAATAGCAGCCCCAATAATAATTATCGCCGCCCTTGCAGTACCAGCACACATAAGGGTTGGGGGCTTTGGGGTTATGCCCGATGACAAGCTCTGTACTCCCGATGGTACAGCTCTCTATGATTTCATATCCCTGATGGGAACGTGTTTCTTTACTCATAAATCTACCTCTCTATTCTCTGGCATATTTCCGATATGCCTTTTCGCCTGTGGCTCGTAACTTCTGCACGGGGCGGCTGCCTGCAAGTTCTGGATGTTTCACCTGCAATTTTCTCCGTGTCCTGCTGACACTCTCAAAACTCGGCAGACCGAGTGCTTTATGCTGTGTCATGATCTCCGCAAGGGGCATCGCCCCTGCGTCCTTCAGACAGAGATTGCAAAGGACAAGATACAGCACCATATCATCGTTTCTGGCATCTTCATTCTTTTTCAGAACAGCTTTTACCTTGTTTTCAATGGTCTTGAGATTTTTCATTGCATACCTCCATAAATGGAAAGAGGACGGCTTTTTCAGCCGCCCCCGTTCCTGCTCTCATGGGTTACTTATTCTTCCGATTACGGATATTCAGCCAGATTGCCGCACCTACAATGAATACGACAAGCACAATGGCAATGATTGTTTTTGCATCCATTCCTTAGTCCTCCTTTTTCTTTCTGCTCTTAAATCCGACAAATCCAAGAACGCCCGCACCAATGACACACGCTGCTGCAAGTCCTCCCCAAAGGGCAGGGTTGAAGTCATCGCCTGTTTTCGGGGTGTCACGAAGCTCATTGTGCATGGTAACGGTTGCGGTTTCATCGGTCTTAATTGTCACTTTCTGGTCGGCAGGCAGGATATAACCAGAGGAAGCCTTGTCGTTTACCTCGGATACGGTGTACTCGCCAATACGCAGCCCCTCAATGAAAATCTCGCCTTTCTTATCGGTAGTAAAGGTCTGGTCATACCCGTTGTTTCCAATCACTCGGAAAGAGAAGCCCTCCACCTTGCCGTCAGAGGAAGTCTTGACGATTTTGAGTGACCCTTTCTGTGCTTCATTCAGGAAACCTTTTCCTGCTTCATTCTCTACGTTGTAGGTCTTTCCATTTTCCTCAATGGATACAGGATAAACATTTTCGTCAAGCACAAAGCCTGTCGGGGCAGCTTTCTCACGGACAAAATACATTCCGTAACGCAGGTCGTCCATCTGGTAAACGCCCTTTTCAACCTCGCCCATTTCGCCAATCAGTTCATCGTCCTTATCAAACCTGCCGTTTCCGTTGGTATCGCCATAAACCTCAAAGACCGCACCTGTGAGCTTGTTTTCTGGATAATCCTTATCAACCTTTGTCAGGGCAATACTGCCTGTGATGAAGTAGTTGACAAGCCCGATTTCCACGGTTTCATCCACCGCACCGATGGTTACATTGATTTCTTCCTCGGAGAGTACATATCCTTTCGGGCTTTCGATTTCTCGGATGATCCATGTGCCATACGGGACTTTGGCAAAAGAAAAACTGCCGTCATCCTTTGATGTGGCAGTCGCAATGGCATTTTCCTTTGTAAATTCTGTTGTGCCGGTCTTAAAGATGCCGATAACTGCACCTCCTAAATCCCTGCCGTCCTCATCCGATTTCTTACCGTTTACAGAACCGTAAATAATGTCATTCGTGATGGCTTCGCCCTCATTGGCTGTGATGTGGACAACAGCGGTATCCTGTCCCGCATATTCAAAGACAACAGGGTATTTCGTATCACTGACAATATATGCGGCATTCGTGTTGATCTCCTGCACATAATAGCTGCCCATCGGCAGGTCGTTGATTACCTTTCCATGACCGTTCTCATCAAGGGAAATGACCTCAATCAGCCCATCCGCAGGAATAGCCGTGCCGTCAGCGGCAGTGATTTCTTCTGCGGCATACAGTCCAAAGGTAACATCAAAGATTTCACCGTTTGTGCCGATGCCATAGGCTTCGTCCACCGCAAGGCTCTTTGTGAGGTCGATTTCCACACGCTGACGCTCATTGTAGAAACCTGTGTCCGTTTCCGTCACTTCAATTTCCTGTCCTGCATACACAAGCTCGACGGAATGGACTTCCTCATTTAATACCATGCCATACGGGGCTGTGATTTCCTTGATCTCATATCTGCCCAGATACAGCTCTTTGGATTTTGCCGTGCCATCCCCGCCTATGGTAACGGTATCCACAACCTCGCCTTTTTCGGCTCTGACTGTTCCGTCCGTAGTCACAATGTCCTCGGCGGCGGTAATCTCATAAACTGCGCCCTCAAGACCGCTGACCGCAAAAATCGGCTGATACAGTCCCTTGTCGCCTGCTACGGTAGAAAATACCTCGCCAGACTTGGATACGGTAATCGTGCCTTTCTGTGCCATGTTGGAACGTACCACTTCGATAACCGTGATGCCGCTTTCCTCCTCGGAGTTTTCCTGAACCACATCAAAATAAACAGGCTCGGAATTTAACACATAGCCATACGGAGCCTGCACCTCCACAAGAGAGTATCCTTTGCCGTATTCAAGGGTCTGCGGCGTGATAAGCTCACCCTCTGCTGTGGTATAGAATGTGTCAATGGCTGTCACTTCGGGATAAGTGAAAGTCATGGTCACAAGGTTTCCGTCTGGGTCATAAATCTGGAAGCCTGCCCCCGCATACGGGATGGTCTTGCCCGTTTCCGCATCTTTCTTCACAACCTTGATATAGCTCTCAAAGTTGGCGTTATTGATAAGGTAGCGGTAGGTCTGACCGTCAGAATTGATGAACACATCAAATTCCTTCATCAGCTCACGCCCCTCCCATCCAGAAGTCTGCTTCACGGTGTAAATGCCATACGGCATATCCTTTGTCTGGGCAAAGCCGTTCTCATCGCAGGTCAGAATATCCCGCTCGGCTTCCTTTGCGTTCTCATAGCTGCCTGCGGATTTTAAGAACACCTCAAATACTGCGCCTTCTTCGGGTGTTTCAATCTGGGTATCGCCGTTGTCGGTGTGCTTGATGATGGCGATATTGCCCTTAATAACCTGCTCATTCACATCATTTGCGGCAGAATTGTACTCAATGGTGTAAAGCTCTGGCTCTGCACCTACATGGTGTACGGTTTCATCAAGCAGATAGCCCTCGGACGGGCTGATTTCACGGACAGACCAGTCATCGCCGCAAATATAATACTTGGTCGTAAACTGACCGTTTTCATCTGTGGTATAGGTGTCAATCAGTTCTTCGCCTTTGTAGATGCCGTAAACCGCACCTGCAAGGGAAGCGTCGCCCTGCGGTGTGCTGCCTGTTTCCATATCGGTCTTTGTTACCGTCACATTGAATTTCTTGAGGATATTGGTAACGCTGCGGTTTGTGACTTTCTTCCACTCAATCGGAGCGGTCTGGGACGCAGGGACAACATAGCGGATTGCCGTATCCACTTCCTCAAGCACATACGGGGTATCGCCGCTGATCAGGACATTCTCAAACTTTGCCAGACCGTTTTTATCGGTCACGGCATACTCGTCCACGGGCAGACCGCTAAGGGAAGTGCCGTAAAGATGGAATTTCACGCCTTCGACAAACTTATCCTCGGAAGTTTTCACAATCTCCAGACTGCCACGCTTCAAGGTATTGCTGAACGTAACAGTAGAGGTCTTTCCTCCGATAATCGTCACGGTCTGGGTCTGCTGCGGCTCATAGCGGTCAAAGGACTGTTCTGTGACCGTATAAGTCCCAGGGAATAAGCCCTCCACGGAAATGTTGCCGTCTTTATCGGTCTTGACCGTCTTATTGAAGTTATCGCCTTTGATTGTAAACTGGATGCCCTCAACAACGCCGTCTTCGGAAGTCTTTTTCAGGGCAACTGTACCTGTCGGTGTTTCAATGTTGATATATGCCGCCACGGTATCCGCATTTTCCACGCCTGTAATCAAATCCTGCAAATTCGGGTCGCCGTATGCGATCAGCTTTGCGCTGCTGCTGACTGTCGGCACGTTGTTCCTCGTTGCCGTAATACGGACGGAGCCGCTGACTGCTTTCTCGGATGTGATGGTCAGCTTATTGCCAGACTTGGACACTTTCACGCTGCTGTCGGAGCTTGTAAAGGAATAATCGGATAAAACACTGTTGCTGTCCGTCAGCGTGATGCTGTATTTCCCGTCCTTATAGGCAAGCTCCTTTGTAATGTCCTTTTTACCTCCTGACATAAAGCTCGGAATGGTGTTGTGGGCTGTCAGCATGGAAACGATCTGGTCATACGCTGCCTTTGCTCCGCTGTTGGGATAATTCGAGCCAAAGTTTACATCATAAATCTTATTGCTGACCTTCTTATAAGAGCCTGTGGCTTCACGGCAGCCTGTGACAAACTCCCATACAAGGGTCTGTGTGGCAAGCCACTTCTCATCATCGCTGCCTGTCAGATTGTTTTTGTTTCCCTGATACCCATAGAGCAGGGCAAGCCCAACCGCCTTTTTCTGGTTGGCAGAAAGGGCGTTCCATGTTTCGGAAGATGCCTTTTTCAAAGTATTTCCTGTTTTTAAAGGTACGCCGGGCTGGATACAGAACCCTGTTTCCCCGTCGATAAACATACGATAGTGATAATGTCCTGTACCGCCTGCGGTGTAGCCGTTAAAGGTATCGCTTGAATTATATCGGATGGCATTTCCATTGCTGTCATAAGCAAAGTTAAAGGAAATCGTACCAATATCACCTGCTGCAAACGCTGTCGTCGCAGGTATCACGGACAATGCCGTGACCGCCGCCAAAGCAAGGGCGGCAGCTCTCTTGAACAATTTACGAATTTTCATTGTTACCTCCTGTTAATTTGTTACCATTCAGAGCCAAGCAGCTTTGCATAAAATAAGCATTAGGTGCTTGCATCTAAATGCTTATTTTTGCAAAGGTATTTGGCGAGAAGCCACACCGAGGAAATGCAGAGCATTTTCGAGGTTGGCTCTGAATGGTCTGATTGAATAAACGTGATTGCCTTACTGCCCGAAAAAAGCTGCCCCTTACGGACAGCTTAAATACTTTCTTTTCTCGGATAGTTACTGGCAGTATCAAGGGGGAGAGGTGTGGAGAGGGGGAAGCCGAAAAAACGGCTATCCCCCAAAGGGCAGACTTCTCCCTCGGTGTGTGGCTTACCTTTCGTGAGCCTTGTTCCGCTGTAAATGGCGGTTATAAAACTCCAACGCCTTTACAACAAAATCTGTTTCCTGCCCTTTAGGGATTGACTTCGGTATGAGCTTGGTTATCCGTTCATCACGGAACGCAGGCTTTTCTTTCTGATTGGGCTTTTCCTCCTCCATGATAGAACTGATAACCTCGTCCATCAGTTTTCCCTCCTGCATAAACTTCTTCATTTTGATAGCCTGTGCAAGTGACGGGGTAGCGTCATTGTAGCTCATGGCTTCAAGTAGGGTGTACTGCTGTTCCTCGGAAAGATAGGAAATCTCAACCGCAGGACGGAAAGCAATCTGCCTGTCATCAACCATCTGCAAAATTTCGGGTACAAGCTCGGTTAAGCGAATATACCTCTGAATTTGATTACGGCTTTCACCAACCTTTTCGGCAAGCTCGGCATCACTCCGTAAATGTGTCCCCACTGGGGACGAATTTTCTTTGGGTGGTCTGCCTGCCTGTCGCTTCATCGCTTCAAGCCGCATCTTGTACGCAAAGGCTTTCTCACTCGGCAAAATAACAGAGCGTTGCAGGTTGCTCTCTACCATGACAATAATCGCTTCGTCACGGGTCAGCTCCTTAACCTCGCATTTCAGAGTTTCAAGCCCCGCAAGCTCACAAGCCTTTTTTCGCCTGTGACCGCTGATAAGCTCATACCGCCCATCCTCTTTAAGCCGCACTGTCGCAGGGGTCATTACGCCATTTCTCTTAATACTGTCAACAAGCTGTTCCATATCCTCGTCCATGAAAACCTTGAACGGGTGGTCTGGGAACTCGTCAATCTCTGAAATGGGAATGTCCCTTATTTTGCTTAACGCTGCTTCTGCACGGCTCTCGTCTGTTTCAAACAGGTCATCGTATGCGGTCAGCTCGATTTTGCTTTCTCTGCCTTTCGCCAATCTCTGCCACCTCCTTTGCGAACTGGTCATAGGCTGCGGCTACCTTTCCGCTTTTATCATAGGCAAAAATGCTCTTGCCCTCTGCGGTAGCCTCTACCGCACGGATGGAATGGGGTATCTCACTATCAAAGACTCTGATTTTCTGTCCGTATGCACTTTTTACTGTTGCTGTTATCTCCTTAGAGATGTTCGTGCGGGGCATTACCATCGTCATTAAGATACCGTCAATCCGCAGCTTGGGATTGATTTGCCGCCTGACCTTTGATACGGAGCGAAGTAAAAGCTCCAGACCTTTCGCAGAAAGATAGTGGGGCTGTGTTGGGATAACCACACTGTCAGCCGCCGCCAATGCGTTAATCGTAATCATACCGAGGGATGGCATACAGTCGATAAGCACATAGTCGTAATCCTTTTTGACCTCATTGACATAGGTTTTCAAGATACTTTCACGGCTCATGGCATTGATTAGCCTTACCTCAAGACCCGACAGCTCGATATTAGACGGGAGCAGATCAACGCCCTCACTGTGATGGATAATTCCCCCAGAAGCATGAAACGGTTTATCGTCCATGATGTTCTGCATCACGTTGGAGAGCGTAATGGGTATATCATCTGGTCGGTTATAGCCAAGTGCCATTGTGAGGTTTGCCTGTGCATCGGCATCAATCAACAGTACCTTAGAGCCTTGTTTTGCCAGACCTACACCCAGATTGACCGCTGTGGTGGTCTTACCGACACCGCCTTTCTGGTTTGTCAGAGCAATCACTTTGCAATTTGACATAAGTGCGTCCTCCTTTCGCATAGATTTAGCCACTTTGTCAAGGTGGCTATGTAAAAACAGTACCAGAGAACGCAGCTCGATTAACATCTCTCTGACCGTGACAGTCGCCAAATGGAAATGCAAGCATTTCCGCTTGGCTCGTTGTAACACGCAAAAAGCCGACTGGCTGTTACACCAATCGGCTATGTAGAAAGTTACTTTATTTAGTTTTAAAATTTTCATACAAGGTTTGCCGTACCTGTTCCATATCCCATTTTTGAGGGAACAGGACTGCCATGATACGGAACGCATCATATAATCCCGCTACATACGAACAATTAGAATAATCTATGTTCTGGCTATCCCTGCAATCTAAAAGTTGGTCGCATACCTGCCGCTGCTTCTCTGTCAAATCCAGTTGGATATAGTTTTCTTCAGCAGAATTTTCAGCTTCACTTTCTTTCTGAAAATCCATATCTGACTGTAAAAACTGATATACAGAGTTCTCTTTCAAATTTTCTAACGCTAATGTTATCATCTTTTCAAACTCCATATCACATGACCTCCCCACGACTTACCACAACTTTTAACCTTTTAACGGGAGCATTACTGATCGTGAATATAAGCTCGTCAACAGGGTCGGTGTATCTGCCTTGCTGAATAAGCTGATTTTTTAGCTCCACAAGGCTATGTAACAAAAGCGTTCTTTCTTGGCTATCCAGATAAATATGATATTTTGTTTCTCTCATAAATAACACCGTCCTTTCTTGACTTCATTATATAAAGAAGTGGTAGGCAGCTCAAATATACAAATCCGAGCAAAAAAATAAGCGTATCACTATTTCTAATGATACGCTTATGATTATTTAGATATAAACATCAACAGTTAAATCTTCCCATTGATTTTTTCTAAGATAGCCGCCATTTGCTCTGCGGAAAGCCTGTGCTTCCTCAAAACCTATGGTAAAAGACCAAAATGGTTTTCGCCTATCTTTGTGCAATAGCTGCCTGTGCTGCCGCAAGGCGGGCTATAGGTACGCGGAATGGGGAGCATGATACGTAGTCCAGACCTACCTTATGGCAGAACTCGATGCTGGAAGGATCTCCGCCGTGCTCGCCGCAGATTCCCATGTGAATGTCGAAACGGGTCTCGCGGCCCATCTTGGCGGCCATTTTTACCAGCTTGCCAACGCCCTTCTGGTCGAGCTTGGCAAAGGGATCGTTCTCGTAGATCTTCTTGTCGTAATAGGCGTTCAGGAACTTGCCCGCGTCGTCACGGCTGAAGCCGAAGGTCATCTGAGTCAGGTCATTGGTACCGAAGGAGAAGAACTCGGCTTCCTTTGCGATCTCATCGGCAGTAAGCGCCGCGCGGGGGATCTCTATCATGGTGCCGACCTTGTAGTCCAGCTTGAAATCGGCCTTTTCCATCTCTTCGTTGGCAGTCTTGGTGACGATCGCCTTGACGTATGCAAGCTCCTTCGCATCGCCTATGAGAGGGATCATTATCTCGGGTACCAGATTCCAGTCGGGATGCTTCTTCTGCACGTTGATGGCTGCGCGAATGACCGCGCGGGTCTGCATTGCAGCGATCTCGGGGAAGGTAACGGACAGGCGGCAGCCGCGATGACCCATCATGGGGTTGAACTCGTGGAGGCTGGCAATAATGGCCTTTATCTGCTCAACGGTCTTGCCCTGCGCCTTTGCAAGCTGCTCAATGTCTGCTTCCTCTGTGGGAACAAACTCATGAAGTGGAGGATCCAGGAAGCGAATGGTTACAGGGTAGCCTTCCATTGCCTCATATATGCCCTCGAAGTCGCTCTGCTGCATGGGCAGCAGCTTTGCAAGAGCAGTCTCGCGCTCCTGAACGGTATCGGAGCAAATCATCTCGCGGATAGCCTCGATGCGGTCGCTCTCAAAGAACATATGCTCGGTGCGGCAGAGACCGATGCCCTCTGCACCCAGTTCGCGGGCCTTCTTAGCATCGTGAGGAGTATCGGCGTTGGTGCGCACGCTGAGCTTGCGGTACTTGTCCGCCCAGCCCATGATGCGGCCGAACTCGCCGCTTATGGAAGCGTCAACAGTGGGAATAACGCCGTCGTATACGTTGCCGTTGGAACCGTCGAAGCTTATCCAATCACCCTCGTGATAGGTCTTGCCAGAGAGGGTAAAGCACTTGTTTGCTTCGTCCATGGTGATGGCAGAGCAGCCAGATACGCAGCACTTGCCCATTCCGCGGGCTACTACCGCAGCGTGGCTGGTCATGCCGCCGCGCACGGTCAGTATGCCCTGTGCGGCCTTCATGCCTTCTATGTCCTCTGGGCTGGTCTCAAGGCGTACCAGTACAACCTTCTCACCCTTTGCGGCCTCAGCCTTTGCATCTTCGGCAGTGAATACGATCTTGCCGGAAGCAGCGCCGGGAGATGCGCCGAGAGCCTTACCTATGACTTCTGCCTTCTTGGCCGCTGCGGCGTCAAACTGGGGATGGAGCAGAGTATCAAGGGTGCGGGGCTCTATCATGGCCACAGCTTCCTGCTCGCTTATCATGCCCTCGTCCACCAGATCGCAGGCAATCTTCAGTGCGGCGGAGGCGGTACGCTTGCCGTTGCGGGTCTGGAGCATGTAGAGCTTCTGGTTCTCTACGGTGAACTCCATATCCTGCATGTCGCGGTAGTGCTTTTCAAGTATATTGCAAACATCTTCAAACTGTGCAAATGCCTTGGGGAACTTCTCCGCCATCTCGCTGATGGGCATAGGAGTACGGACACCGGCCACAACGTCCTCGCCCTGAGCGTTGGTCAGGAACTCGCCAAACAGCTTCTTTTCGCCGGTGGCGGGGTTGCGGGTGAATGCAACGCCGGTACCACAGTCATCACCCATGTTACCGAATGCCATCATCTGTACGTTTACAGCGGTGCCCCAGGAGTAAGGTATGTCGTTATCCCTGCGGTATACGTTGGCACGGGGATTATCCCAGCTGCGGAATACGGCCTTTATGGCATAGAGGAGCTGATCCTTGGGATCGTCGGGGAAATCCTTACCTATCTTCTTCTTGTATTCGCCCTTGAACTGATGGGCAAGGGTCTTGAGGTCATCGGCCGTGAGCTCGGTGTCCATGGTGACTCCGCGCTCTGCCTTGAGCTTATCTATGAGCTGCTCAAAGTACTTTTTGCCAACCTCCATAACTACGTCGGAATACATCTGTATGAAGCGGCGATAGCAGTCCCATGCCCAGCGGGGGTTGTTGGACTTCTTTGCTATCACCTCTACCACCTGCTCATTGAGGCCCAGATTAAGTATGGTATCCATCATGCCGGGCATAGAGGCCCTGGCGCCGGAACGGACGGATACCAGCAAGGGGTTCTCGCTGTCGCCGAACTTCTTGCCGGTGATCTTCTCCAGCTTTCCGAGGTATTCGAATATCTCAGCTACGATATCTTCGTTGATCCACTTTCCGTCCTCATAGTACTGAGTGCAGGCTTCGGTAGTCACGGTAAATCCCGGAGGAACAGGCAGACCCAAGCCGGTCATCTCGGCCAGATTTGCGCCCTTGCCGCCCAACAGCTCACGCATCTGGGCGTTGCCTTCGCTAAAAAGGTATACGTACTTCTTCTTACTCATTTGTTTCCTCCATACTAAAATTTTTATATTTAATAATTTTTAGCAAAAATAACATTACCTAATCATTTCAGGCAATATTGTATTATACTCTTTTTTTCTTTGGGAAGCAATAAAAAATATGACGATTTTGACGGAGAAATTGCATTTTTATTTGTTATTTATAAGACAATTGACGGCATTGATGCATTTTTACATGGTGCCTATCCTATAAAAGGACTTCATTCTCCGTTCCAGTATGTGTTCTGCGTAGCCGCCGGCTGCTTGGCGCAGCTCAGCGCGCACCTTCTCCGGAAGCGCCACCCTGTTCATCTCGTCATCCCCGAGCAGCAGCATTCGCCGCATGGCCTCCAATGACAGAGGGCTTATTCGTTTTGAGTCGCCTATCATGCAGTCGCTGCAAATGGCCCCGCCCGCCTCAGGGTCAAAGCCCATGCGGACATGGCCGCGAATATCCTGCCCACAGCATGCGCAGGAGGTTATGGCCGGGGTATAGCCCAACAGCGCCAAACACTTGATAGTAAAGCATATGGCGAGATCCATGGGGTCTTTATCGGTAAATGCCATGTAGCTCAGCGCATAGTATAAAAGCTTGAGCAGGCCGCCGCTCTTTTCACCCTCTGGGGCAAGATCATTCACCAGCTCCAGCGCATGCATAGCGGCGGCAAACCTGTCCATATCCTGCCTCAGCGGGTAAAAGCTCTCCCGCACCTCGCAGGAGTCCACGGTATATTTGCCCTGCCGCTCAAACAATACGAATTCGCCGTAGACAAAAAGCTCGGCGGCGCTTAAAAGGGGGCTGTTCTGCCTCCTGCACCCTCTTGCCGCCGCGCCTATGATGCCGTTATCCGTCATTATGTTGACCATTCTGTCATTATCCCGGTAGTTCGCATAGCGGGTGACTATGCCCGAGACCTTCTTTGATGACATATTCGCCCACTCCTTCCATTAATTATCCGGCTTGCAAGACGACCAGATGCAGATACTAAGCTATAATCAAAAACAGGACGGTCGCATCACATGAAGCAGAACGATACCAGCAAAAGTATCACCCAATCCAGGCACGACTCACCATGGCAGAAGTTTCTCCGCACAGGCAGCGTGGAAGATTACCTCGCCTATAAAAAAAGCCTTACGGGGCGGCCGTAAAGCCGCCCCGAGATTTATTCGTAGCCCAGCTCCTTCATTACTGAGGTACTGTTGCGCCAGTCGTTCTTTACCTTTACCCATAGCTGAAGGTTTACCCGGGTACCGAGCAGCCACTCCATGTCCTTGCGTGCCTCGCTGCCTATCCTTTTGAGCATACTGCCCTGGCGGCCAATGATTATGCCCTTGTGGCCTTCCCTCTCGCAGTATATGGTGGCCCATACGTCGTACATGCCGTCGTCCCTGAGAACCATCTTGTCCACGCCGACGCCTATGCCGTGGGGAACCTCCTCTTTGAGCAGCGTCAGCGCTTTTTCCCGTATTATCTCGCCGCATATCACACGCTCCGGCTGATCAGTGACCATGTCCTCCGGAAAATACTGAGGGCCTTCCACAAGGCATGCTTTAAGGGCTGCCTCCAGCTTGTCCATGCCCCTGCCATCGGCGGCGGATATCTTGATTATCTCTTTTATGAAGCCCTCTTTTTCAAGGCGCTCCCTTGCGGTCTCGATATTATCCAGCGTAGCCGCGTCCGCCTTGTTTATGGCGGCTATCACCGGCGCCCTTGCCGTACGCAGCTTTTCTATTATGGCCTCGTCCTTTTCGCGTATGCCGTTCACGGCGTCCACCATGAAAAGTATGGCCTCCACCTCGTTGAGCGAATCGTAGGCCACCTTTACCATATATTCGCCCAGCTTGTTTTTGGGCAGCGTAACGCCGGGCGTATCCAGAAATACCATCTGATACCCCTTGCGGCTGACTACGCCCATTATCCTGTTACGGGTAGTCTGCGCCCTCTGGGAAACTATGGACACCTTCTGCCCCACAAAACGGTTCATCAGGGTGCTTTTGCCTACGTTTGGGCTGCCTATTATGGTCACAAATCCGGAAAGGTACTTGGGCTCAGACATCATTTGAGATTCCTCTTTGTGAAAGCCTCGGGCAGCAGCGCGCTCAGCTCCATTATCTTATACTCGCCTTCTTTATTTGCGCATATTACCGGCATATCAGGCGCACAGAATTCAGCCAGAACCTGACGGCACACTCCGCAGGGCACAGCGTAGTCGTCGCCATCCCATATTATGGCCAGCGCATCGAATTCACGCTCTCCCTCGTATACTGCCTTGAACATGGCTGTACGCTCGGCGCAGTTGGTAGGGGTATACGCGGCGTTCTCTATATTGCAGCCAAGATAATAGGCGCCGTTCTTTGCCTTGAGGCAGGCGCCCACATGAAACTTTGAATAGGGCACATATGCCCTTTCCCTCGCTTCATTCGCCATGCGGATCATGTTCTTTATTTCGTAATCGTGTATCTCAATCATCTTTCTACCCCGATATAGTCAAGTATTTCGTCCTGAAGGGCAAACATGTTCTTTGAATCCTCATCGGTCATATGATCGTATCCAAGGAGGTGCAGCGTGCCGTGCACAGCCAGAAAGCTCAGTTCCCTCCTTACCGAGTGACCGTATTCTTCAGCCTGGGCAACAGCCCTCGGGTAGGATATCACCAGATCTCCAAGAAATCCGTCAGGAGGCGCCAATATCTCCTCCCCCTCCTCTGACGGAAAGCTTATCACGTCGGTAGGCCTGTCAACATTGCGGTATTCCTTATTGATGCCGTGTATGGTTTCGTCGTCCACAACCGTTACCGAAACGCTGCCCTCTCTGTTCTGTTTTTTCAGCGCGCCCTCTATGGCGGCCGATATTATGTCCGCCGCTTCATCCGGGACGTCGGTCCGTATTTGTATCTCCGTCATTCCTTCTTCGCCTCCTCAGGATACTCTATTCTGTCGTGCATCAGCCCGCCGAAGGTGCGCAAAAAACTCTTTTCTATGCTGCTTATATCTGCCAGTGTGAGCGGTACCTCGGAAAGCTGGTTTTCGCCGTCCGTCAGCTTGCTCCATATTATCTTGTGCACCATGGCTTCCCGTGCCTCCCTGGTACAGTCTCCAAGGCTCCTTACAGCCGCCTCGCAGCAGTCCGCCAGCATCACTATCGCCCCCTCCCGGGTGCTGGGCTTGTTGCCGGGGTAGCGGAAGCCCTTGGGGTTTACGTTGGGGTCGGTCTCCGCCGCCTTGCGGTAAAAGTATGTCATCATGGAGTTGCCGTGATGCTCCGCCGCTATGCGCACCACCGCCCCGGGCAGCTTGTTCTTTGCAAGTATGGTGGCCCCGTCCTTCTGATGGGCGATTATTATCGAAGCGCTCTCCTGGGGAGACAGCGTATCGTGTATATTCTCGGCCTGCTGGTTCTCCTTGAAGTACTGGGGCCGCCTGAGCTTGCCAACGTCGTGGTAAGCCGCTCCAACCTTTGCCAGCAGAGCGTTTGCGCCTATCTTTTCCGCCGCGCCTTCGGCCAGCGCCGCGACGTTCATGCAGTGCTGATAGGTGCCGGGGGCATCGTACATGAGCTGCTTTAAAAGCGGGTTGCCGGTATTCAGCAGTTCATTGAGCCGCGCCGGAGTCGCTATATCGAAAAGCTCCTCCCATATCGTCAGCGAGCCTGTGACGAACAGTCCGGAGAACAGCGCCGAAAACAGCACGCAGCCGGCGTATGTGAGTATTTCCCTTACAGTCGCGCCAAGGGCGATATATATCGCCGCCGTAACGGCAGCGCCTGCCGCTCCGCCTATGCCGGAGGCCGCTATCATTCCGCCTCTGGTATTGATGCGTTTGAGTGCAAACACCGAAGCTGCGCAGGAGGCTATGTTTGCCGCCATCATAACTGCGGCTGCCGTTGTAAATATGCCCTCCTTCCCTCCCGCAAGCACTGCGGATTCGAAGCCGAGAAGCACACCCGCCGCCAGCGCGGTTTTGTGGTTCACGAGCTCGGCTATGAGCAGCCCCGCCATAACCATTGGCGTAACATGAGGTTCAAGCATATTTCCAAGCACCTGCATCCACGGCATCAATGCAAGCTGTATACATACCATGGTCATAAGCTTTGCGCCGTCAAAGGTATCCCTCTGGTATACCGCCATGTAAACCGCGAACAGTATATAGGCTGCCGCTACGTATATCATACTGCCTATCTGAGCCTGTGCCAGGTTCATCTCGGTGCCTTTCAACGCCTTACTTACAGCTACCGCCGCGCCGAGACAGGACAGCACCAGCGCCACAAGCAGTACCAATGCCGAAAGCGCGGCCCTCTGCCGCGACTCGAATGAGTTTTTATAATCACGCTGCTGCGACAATACTTTCGCCTCCTTGTGCGGTTTATTCGTATGTATATATGTATCAATCCCTGCTTCTGTGCTCGTATTTATCGTAGGCAGTAATGATCTTTTGTACCATTTCGTGCCGAACCACGTCCTTATATGTTAGGAATACCTGGGCAATACCGTCCACTCCTTCCAGCACGTCCAGCGCGTGCACAAGGCCGCTCTTTTTGTCGCGTGGCAGGTCAATCTGGGTTATATCTCCTGTCACCACTACTCTTGAGCCCTCGCCAAACCGGGTAAGGAACATCTTCATCTGTTCCACGGTGCAGTTCTGCGCCTCGTCCAGTATTATATACGCATCGTTCAGGGTGCGGCCGCGCATGTATGCAAGAGGCGCTACCTCGATCACGCCCCGCTCGCTGAGTGCGTGGAAGTTCTCGCTGCCCAGGAAGTCGTACAGCGCGTCGTACAGCGGTCTCAGATACGGATCCACCTTATTTTGCAGGTCGCCGGGCAAAAATCCCAGCTTTTCGCCGGCCTCCACGGCAGGACGGGTAAGGATTATCTTTTCCACCTCTTTATTTTTATACGCAAGCACCGCCATGGCAACTGCCAGATAAGTCTTGCCGGTGCCCGCAGGGCCTACGCCAAACACAACAGTATTACGCTTCAGGGCGGATATGTACTTCTTCTGGCCCAATGTACGGCACTTTATTTTGCGGCCCTTATTTGTAAAGGCCACCACGTCGTCTATCAGCTCCAGTATGAGATCCGCGTTGCCCTCCTTTGCGAGGTCGATGGCGTACCTTATGCGGCTTCTGTCTATATTTTCCCCCTTGCGGAGCATGGCAAGCAGCTTGTCCAGCACCGTCTCAGCCAGCGCCGCGGCTTCCTCCGGCCCCGTTATGTCTATGCAGTCCGCCCCCGCCTTTATTACGGCACCCGTCTCTTCCTCTATCACCTTGAGGTTCTCATCGAACACGCCGAAAAGCCGTATGACCTCATCCATACTGTCCACGGCTACCAAATGCTTCTGTTCCTGTAAGGTCAATTCCTGCCGGTCCTCGTTCATTTACTTATCATATCTCCGATAACGGTTATATTTTGCTCCGCCACGATGTCCATGACACAGATAATTCCACCCTCGTCTGAACTGTATGCGGTCTTTTTTGATATTATACCCGCGTCCTTGGGCAGTTTCGCCCTGGCAAGCTCCTCTGCTCCCCTGAGCGCCGCAGCCTTTAATGTTTCCTCATCGGCCTTTGCCCGCTTATACACGAGCTCTGAATACTCCGCACGGCAAAGCGTTATAGGCAATATAGCGGCAAATCCGAAGCTTTCAGCCGTACCTGTTTCATACTCCTCATATGGCGCTACACACGGAATTATTGTTTTTCCCTTCAGCTCTATCCAGCAGCCTGTCTGTTTTCTGCCGCTTGGCATCAGCATATCCTGCATCTCGTCCGCTCGATATGAAAACCTGTGCAGCACCTCGGCATTTACCTTGCCGCGGGCTTCCGTATATATGCCGTTGCCGAGGTCGCCGGATATCAGCAGCTCCCCCTTTTCCACAGCGTCACCCGCGTTGTGGTTAGCCTTTCCGGAAAGGGCGGTTATGGAGGTTATTATTCCGCTTTCCGCCGCGTATATGCTGCAGGGCTCGCCCGGAGTATACACCGGCACGTCCTCTTTTGCCTCTTTTACAGATATCTGCAGCACTACGCCCGTGAGCTCGGCTCCCGCCCATGCTATGCGGCTGTCGGAATTCTTTACGCCTTCGGCTATAGCGGCAGTATCGAGCTTCCCGCGCCCCGTTCCCGGCGATACGCCCATCTTATCCAGAGTCTTGTCTATCTCGCTCTGCTCTATCCTTCCGCAGCCCTCTATATCTATTATCCACATGAACCGGGAGGCTATAAGCAATGCCGATAGCGCTATCACCCAGCCGAAGGCCATAACGTACCTGCTGCCCATATGGCACAGCGCTACCGTCAAACCGTGCTTTTCCACTATCCTTATCCGGCAGGGGTACTGGCGCAGTATGGGCCGCAGCCTGTAAAAGCCCCCTATGCTTACGCTGAGGCGTATACTGCCGCGCCTTCGCGAAATATCCCATATCTCGATACCGCTTTTGGTTATGCTGTTTATAAGCCTCTCAAGATATGCTCCTTCGATATCAATAATAACATATCCCGCAATAGAATTCCAGATATTCGCCGCCACTGAGCTCCCTCCCGCCGGCCTTTTTGCCCTTTAATTCACACTTTATTCACTTATTTGGTGGGTTCATTCATAGGTCACGCCGGTAATGTACCCCTCTACCAGCATCTGCTCCCTGTCCAGCTCCCTTATTTCCAAATCTTTTCCATATACCGACAGCATACCTTCAGGCCCGGTCAGAGTAATGCCCTTCTCCGTATAGGCGTACACGCCGCGATGATTCTCTATCAGCGCCAGCCTGTGCCCAAGCATGGTTACCTTTGCTGTGGAACCGTCCGTCTCCATGGGCAGGCCAACCGCCATCATCGCGCCCGCAGCAGGATCCCTTCTTCGCCGCTTTTTATGTTTTCGCTTGTCATTCAGGTTCTTTTTCAAGGCATATTTCCCCCGTAAGGCATTCTATGCAGCATACATCTCCATGATTACAGACAAGCAAAAGCCGCCGCGGTATGCGCGGCGGCTGTGACTGTCGAAAAAGTGGCTGAACGCCACTTTTTCGAGCTTTTACGGGTTTTGCCTCTCGCAAAAAACATGAGGTTCCGCCCCGGGAAACGGGCCGGAACTGACCCGCTGCGGCGGGCCTCCGGGCGGCAAAATCCGCAAAGTACGAAAACCTCTGGGTTTTCATCCGTTCTGACGCACATGTCGTCAGAGCCGGATTAAACATAAGGGGCTGCGGCCCCTTATCAACCCCGGGGTTTTTTGACAGACTGAGCCGCCGCGGTATGCGCGGCGGCTTTATCGTTACCATTGCTCTGCCATATCGAAACCCGATTCCGCCTTATATCCTTCTCTTTTGTATGTTTTTCCATCAAAAAGGCAGTATTTGCTGCCCCCTCCGGTATCCGCAAAGGAACAGTCCACGTAATACTTCTCTCCATCTATCTTTACCATGTTCCAGGCATGACCTTCGCCACCCTGCTCGCCTACTATCACATAGCACTCCATGTCGAGGTAATCACACAGCGCCTTATACGCCATGGCGTATCCCGAGCAGACGGTCTTACCTTCTATCAGCGCCCCGTAGGCAGAGCGGCCTATGCGCATCTCCTTTGTAAGATTCTCTGCCTTGGTTGCATCGGATATGCCGTTATCATAGCTGGCGGCAGATATGACCTCACGGTACGCTGCTCTGTAGAGCTTTTCCGTTTCCTTGTGCTTCGCCATTATGCCGTCCCCGCGCCGGGCTATGTCCGCCTTCAGCTCCTGGCGAAGCTCGGCAAGCTCGCTCCCTCTCACCGGCAGCTCCAGCCGGCCAACTATTATGCGGCGGCCATCCTCCTCTGTGTATTGCTTATACCATATTTTATCCGCCTCGCAGGGCAATTCAGCGCAGTTTGTGGAAGCCATGCTTAAAACATCCAGCAGCTCCCCCTCCGTCATGCTGGCTCCGGTATACAGGACAGCCGCCTCCTTCTCGATATCCGTGCTCCATGCCTCTACCATGGCCTCGTACAGGGACCTTTTATCCACGGCTTCCGCCATCTTGCCCAGGGGTACGGCCCCTTCAGTATAATCCACCGTAAGTTCCAGCTCGGTCACGTCGCCGTAATCCGTCATCACCCAGCTTATCCTGTCGGTAAGGTATTCACAGGCATAGTTTTTCTGCTGTATGCCCACTATGGCGTCGTATATAAATTTGTCGAACTCTTGGATTGACGCCGCGCTTTCGAATAGATACAGCGCCTTTTTGCCGCCCCTTTGCAGCATATCCATAACGCAAAGCTCCGCGTCGTCCTCCGTTCGCCGGTATATCGTCAGTGCCGCGCCGTCTCTCGGCATTGCAGCAAGCAGATCAGCGTCCTTCAGCACAATGTCATAAGCCGCGCTGAGATACCCTTTATACTGCTCGTATTCGGCGCTCACGCCGTCTACGAACCGCCGGCATACATATCCCCTGCGCCAGTCCTCGTTATATAGCGGATCAAGGCCGGATATGCGGCCGAAGTACAGTGTTTCCAGCTTATTTTCGCCATTCAGAACCGCATTTTCGATATTTGCGGCGAGGCTATCCGCCCTATACTCCTCCGGATATATGCCCTTTGCGGCAAGCTGCTCAGGGGACACGCCGCAGCCCGTTAGCAGCACCGGAACAATTATCGCAATTAATAGTATTTTTACCCTGTTTTTCTTCAATTTTCCTCCGTTTCGATATGGCGCTACATCACCCTGTCGGCATTTATCTCCCCGCAGTAATCCCATGCCATCATCTGCCTCACCTTATCCATGTCGTGGGTATGCCCCAGCACCCACATCAGCTTCGTCACCGCCGCCTCGGTAGTCATGTCCGCTGCGGATATGACGCCGGAATCCCTCAGCGTATGGCTCACCTCGTATATGTCCGGGGAGCTGGCCTCGTAAAGGCACTGTGAGGTCAGTACCACAGGGATGTCCTCATCTATCAGCTTCTTCAGGCTCATCGCGTGGTCGCGGCGGAAGTTATGCACCCCGCCCAAACCGAAGGCCTCCACAACTACGCCCTTTATTCCGCAGCTGGCTACGCTTTCGAGGAACGCCGGGCTGGTGCCGGGTATGAGTTTTATGAGCGCTACCCGAGGATCGATATCTATAAAGCAGGAGAATTCTTTTCTCGGCTCCGGCCTGACGAAGCTTATAAAGCCGCCGTTGGCAACAGCGCCGATATATGGGTAATTTATGGATTCAAAGGCGTTAAGTGAGGTCGTGCGGGTCTTTACCGCACGGCAGCCCTTTATTACCGCGTCCCCGAAGGCTATATATACGCCGCCGGTCAGCTCGCTGGCGGCTATTATGGCGTTATGCAGGTTTTTGCGCCCGTCTGAATCCGGCCTGACTATGGGATACTGGGAACCTGTAAGCACCACGGGTATATCTATATCCCTGAGCATAAAAGAAAGCATAGACGCAGTGTACGCCATTGTATCCGTTCCGTGGGTTATCACTATGCCTGAGCAGCTTTCCCGGGCTTTTATCACCGCCTTGGCCATCTGCTGCCATTCCTCAGGCTGTATGTTCGAGCTGTCCATATGGAACAGGTCGGTATACTCTATCTTATGTCCGCCCGGCACGTATTCAAGCAGCTCCTTTGCACCGAGTCCCGGCATAAGCCCATTAGGTGAAGGTACGCACGCGATGGTTCCACCGGTAGCGATGATATGCAGCTTTTTCATAGTGACAGCCTCCGAAATGAAATTTTTGACGTGTCCTGTTCTGTCACCTTGATTATAGCTTTTGCCGCATCACTTCGCAACGGCAATATTGCAAGCTATGCACCGCATGAGTTATAATTGTTAAGGAAACACAGGCATATCCAATAAAATTTCCGCCCAGAGGTATAGCTTAAATGAAACTCAACAGCAAACGCACCTTTATCATCGGCCTGGCATTCTTTTCCATATGCGCTTTCTGGCAGATGTATGACAATATTGTACCGCTCATTTTAAAATACCGCTACGGCATAAGCGACGGCATATCCGGGCCCATAATGGCTCTGGACAATGTATTGGCACTGTTCATGCTGCCGCTTTTCGGCACACTCAGCGACAGGAAGGGCGTGAGAATGCCTTTTATAGTCGTCGGCACGGCGGGCGCGGTGATACTCACGGTGTGCCTTTCCTTCGCAAAGACATTTTCAATGTTCTTTACGCTGCTTGCGCTGCTGCTGGTATCCATGAGCATATACCGTTCTCCGGCCGTTGCACTGATGCCTGACGTTACGCCCAAGCCCCTGCGAAGCAAAGCCAATGCCATAATCAATCTTATGGGCGCGCTTGGCGGCGTATACACACTGGCCATGACAAGCTTTCTTGTCAAGGGCTCTGCGGTGGACGACCCCAGTTACCTGCCGCTTTTCATAGCTGTCGCGGCGCTTATGGCGATATCGGTAACCGCCCTCGCCCTTTCCGTCAACGAAAAGAAGCTCAAGGCCGAGGCCGACATAATAAATGACAGGATCGATGCCGAAACGGTGGCCAAACTCGACCTTTCCGGTAATGAGGGGCGCAGGCTGTCCCCGGAAATGTTCCGCAGTCTCATGCTTATACTCTTCTCCGTTTCCTTCTGGTACATGGGCTACAATGCCGTGACTACCGCCTTCACCCGCTACGCCACCGAGATGTGGGGGCAGGATGTGGGCGGCGCCTCCACCTGCCTTATGATAGCTACGGTAGGCGCGGTAATATCCTACATACCGATTGGCATGATATCTTCAAAGATAGGCCGCAAGAAGACTATACTCATAGGCGTGGCGCTGCTTGCCGGCTGCTTTGCCCTCGGCGCCTTAATGGCCGCCACCTTCTCCCCCCTGCTCTATGTCATGTTCGCCCTGGTGGGCTTTGCATGGGCGGCAATAAACGTAAACAGCTATCCTATGGTGGTTGAGATATCCACCAGCTGCGATGTGGGCAAGTATACGGGATATTACTACACCTTCTCCATGGCAGCCCAGATAGCCACACCCATAATATCCGGCCAGCTCCTTCAGCACGTGGGCTATAACACCCTTTTCCCTTACGCGGCAATCATGGTATCTATATCCTTTATAACCATGTCCCTCACCCGCCACGGCGACAGCAGGCCAGAGAAAAAAGGCAAGCTGGAGTCCTTTGACATAGAGGATTAGGCAAAAAGTACGGAGGCCAAACTGGCGGTTGAGAGCTTTTCAACCGCCGGTTGAAAAATGTTTTTTCCCTTTGAAACGAATGGGTTATAGCTTAACCGTCGCATTTATGGCATAATCCCGGTGTAAAAGAAATGAACGAAAATCAAAAGGAGAAAAATATGATCGACAACACCGAAACCAACAATACCGATACTTTGGGCAAGCGCATAATGGCGCTGCGCAAGGCCGCGGGCATGACCCAGGAGCAGGTGGCGGAGCGGCTGGGCGTATCCCCACAGGCGGTAAGCAAGTGGGAGAACGACGTATCCTGCCCCGACGTTACCATGATACCTCGCATAGCCCAGCTGTTTAACGTATCCACAGACGAGCTTCTCGGCCTCAAGGCAAGCACCGTCAGGCCGGCCGATACTTCTTCATACAGCCATGGAAACGGCGGCGGCTGCAAATCCTCCTCCGCAACTCAGGGCATAGGCTTCGGCCTGCTGCTCATAGTGCTGGGCATAGCATACCTTGTAAGCCGCAGCAAGAACGCTTCATTTAATATATGGGGCATACTGTGGCCCGCGCTTCTCCTCGGCCTCGGCGTTTCCTCCGCCATTAAGCACCGTTCCGTTTTTTTCCTTGGCGTCGCGGGCATGGGCTTTTACTATCTCCTCTTCAATCTGGGAAATAAGATGCCCTTTGAAATGAGCTGGAGCATCGTCATACCCTTTGCGCTTATACTGTTCGGCATAGACACGGTACTGAAAAAGCTGTTTCCCTCATTTTGGGGCAGGGATGACGGCGGGCATTGGGACGGCGGCAAAAGAGCCGTGCGCAGCTTTTCCTGCGAAAACGGCTTCGTATCCTGCTCCACCGTATTCGGCGAGAACATACTCGGCGCTGAGCCCTGCGATATAACCGGAGGGCGGATAAAGACCACCTTCGGCCACTGTGTGCTGGATCTTTCCGCATGTACCTTCGCCCCGGAGACTCACTTCAGCATTGAGACCTCCTTCGGCAGTCTCGAGTTGATTCTGCCGCGCAATGTTCGGGTGAATTCCAGCGTTGAAGCAGCCTTTGGCGGCGTTGAAACAAAGGGGCATCCGGACAGTGCAGATGCCATACTCAATCTCTGCGGCAGCACCGCCTTCGGCGCAACTCAGATAAGATACAACTAAAGCAATATGGTCATATAAAAGGGCCGCCGGAATACCGGCGACCCTTTTCAGCTGCTTATCTGTTTACAATCCTGTTTATCCAAATGTCTATAAGAAAATCCGCGATGTCGTTAACCGTATCCACCTTCCGTTACATCTGGCCCAGCTCGGTGCTTTCCACGTATTCGCTCTTGAACTCCCTCATTTTGCGCATGTGGCCGCTCTGAAGGTGTATCTGCTGGTCTTCCCTGCTCTCCCATGCTTCCAACAAAAAAAGCTCATCCGCCCTGTCTATGGGAAGATAGTACTCGTACTTTATACAGCCCTGCTCCATGCGGGTATGCTCCGCTATCTTTTCCCTGAGCAGACGCTTTACAAATTCGTCGCGCTTGCCCTCTTTAAGCTTATAATTAACCGTAAGAATAAGCACATTTCCCTCCAAATATCCATGGATTATCATATTCTAACCCATATTATACCATAACAAATCAAAATGCCAATTACGGCTAAACTTTTATGCTATTCCTTTGTCAGTTTATCTTTACTGCGTCTTCCGGCGGCTTGTAGTATTTGGGGCTGGCAGTTCCCCTGCGAGCTTCTTCGTCGTTGCCATTGTAGGTATCGGTATACAGCAGCCTGCTGTCCTTGAGCACACCGTTGACATACTTGTCCTGATACGCTTCCGCCTTGTAGCCGTCCCTGCGTTCTACCGTGACCACCTTATATCCCCTCGGTATAGTGTCGTCGTCGGTATAGTGTATGTTCTTTCGGCGTATAGTCTCGACTATCTTGCTGCGAGTCGCATATGTCACGCCCTCCTCCAGCTTTTTGCCGTATATCTCCACGGTTACGGTATTGTGTTTGCTGTCCGAGCCATCGCCGGTATGGGCAAATATGAATATAGGGCCTCCCGTATCGTTCATGAACTTCAGGTCCTTATTGGTTATTGAATCCACCGTGGCGTCAAGCCCCTTAGGAACATATGACGACGGTATGCTGTGGGAACGCCTTTCAGTTATGGTTATATTGCCGCAGAGCAGAGCGTTGTACAGCGTAGTGCTGACCTGGCATATGCCGCCCCCGGCCTGTATGCTGTAGCTCTTACCGTCCGCTATCCCGTTTGCGCCCTTCCAGCCCGTCTCATAGGTGCGGGGACCTATGAAGCCATTAAAGCTCCACTCCTCCCCTGCCGCCACGGTTATGCCGTTAATAAGCCCCGCCGCTTTTTCGATATTGAACACGCGGTTCTGCACTACCTCGTTGTCGGTGCTTATGGAGTATTCCGTAGTGTACTCTGAACGCTTGCCGAAATCTCCCTGAAGGTCGGCTGCGGTAAAGGAGGGGAGTATATCCTCATACTTCACGTCCATGTCGAACTCAAAGCTTCCGGCGTTGAACTGCTTCTCAATGTATTCAAGGTTCTCGGCAACTTTGAGCTTTCTGCCAGGCACTCCCTCTACAAAGCTCAATGATATGGTGCCATCCCCATTCTGAGCAGGGTTGGCCTGGGCCTCGATAGCGTTCTGATCGAACTCGCCTGCGATATCCTCCAATTTCATTCTGAGGGTGGTGCCATTCCATGTAAACACGTCGTTTATCTGGCCCGGCTCGCCGCTTGCAGTAACGTCCACCACGCCGCTGTCGTCAGGCACGTATGCCATAGCCCTCTGTATTGCGGCGTCAACGTCGCAGGAGAGGCTTATATCCTCCCCGGTGAGCTTGTACTCCTCTCTGCCGCAGCGCAGCACGACACAGGAGGCGGCTATTATCTCCTCCGCCTTTTTTGCCACGGCGTTCCTCGCTTCGGTCTTGGTCTTGCCTCCCACATTTATACCCAGTATGGACACGCCGTCAGGCAGGTTTTGCTCCTGGCCTATGACGAGCTGCCCGCCGTCGCTGCCGATGTGCTTCACTGCGGCGATGCTTCCGACGGCTATCAGCACCAACAGCGCGCATATGGTTATGAGCCGCCTGTAATTCACGCGTTTTCTTGGCTTGCGCTGCTGTGGCTGCCGGCGCTCCTCGTGCTTGGTCTTTTGAGCCGTATTGGGCTTCCGGTCAGGCTTTGGCTGCGGGGCCGCCTTGGTTCTTCCCTTACCGTCCATATATCCCGGCAGCTTGAGCTCCCTGTCGTTATTGCTGGGCATTACTTATCTCTCCGAAAAATGCTCTACCTGCCAAGGGCCCTCAGGGCAACGTCAGGGCAGTTCGTTATGACGGCATTGGCGCCCTTTGCGGCCAGTGCCATTACGTCCTTTGCTTCGTTTACTGTCCATGGATTCACCGCTACGCCGTTTTTCACGCACCCTTCCATAAGGCCGGGGCAGAGCAACGCCGCCCTGTAATTTGGGTGTATGGCGTTGGCGTTGAGATATTTTGCATATACCCACGGGTCTACCATGGCGTTGTCATACAGCAGCCCTATCTCGGCGTCGGGATCAAGCTCGCGCACCTTTTGCAGCACGTAATGGTTGAAGGAGGAGTATATTATCCTTCCCTGCATGCCCATCTCCCTTTCCATGCTTATTACCTTATCCCAAATGCCCGGATATATGACCACATCGCACTTTATCTCCACGTTTACGGTCATTCGGCTGTCCTTTATCAGTCCGTAGACCTCCCTGAGGGTAGGTATCCTAACATCCTTATAGCCCGGCATTCCATTGGAGAAATCCAGTTTTTTAAGCTGCTGGCATGTCATATCAACCACGCGTCCTGTGCCGTTTGATGTGCGGTCGATCCTCTCGTCATGTATCACCATCAGCTTGCCGTCGCTGCTCTCGTGAACATCCAGCTCCAGCCCGTCCGCGCCCATCTCCATGGCCATTTGGAAGGCGGGAATGGTGTTCTCCGGCGCATAGGCACTCGCGCCCCTGTGGGCCCATACTTTTGTCATATCAATACTCATACGGAAGTAAATACCTCCTTTTCATGCATGTATTTATTATAGATAGTATATTATAACATAACTGCTTTTGTTTTACAAAAAACATAATGTGAATAAATATGGTCAGTACGGCGCATTATACGCCGTATGACAAACTTTTTGCTTTGCTTCCTGCTGGGCGGCGCCGGATATGTGCTGATAGAGCTTTTATGGCGCGGCCGCAGCCACTTTTCAATGTTTATAGCCGGCGGCTTCGCCTTCGCCCTGCTCCATGCCCTGTTCCAACGGTATGCCCTGCCGCTGCCGGTAAAGTGCATAGCCGGCGCATTGGTGATAACCGCAATAGAATTCATCGCGGGGTACATAGTAAACCTGCGCATGGGGCTAAACGTATGGGACTATTCAGGCAGGCCGTACAATCTTTACAGACAGATATGCCCCGGTTTCGCGCTGCTCTGGGCTCTGCTTTCGCTGCCCATAGCGCTGCTGTGCGATCATATAAAATAGGCGCCTTTCCCGGCGCCCTTTATCTTTATCTGTAATATGTGTTGCCGCCTATAAACTCCCGCAGTATGGATGTTGGCGGTATCTCGTCCTCTATGTCCGCGTCCAGTATGTAATTCAGGAATTTCACTATATCCCGGGCCATGGCATAGTACTTGCTCTCAGGCGGCACCTCCTCAAGAAGGGGATAGACGTACTTCTTAAGCACGGACACCTCATAGAGTAGTGTAGTGTTGAACAGCGCGTCCGCATTCTCCTGATATGGGAATATCCACTTTTCCTCGCCGCGGCGCACACTCGCCCACATGCCGAGGGTGTGCTCCATAGAGGCGTTGCGGGTCATATAATCCCGCACCAGGCGGCGCAGTATGCGTATATCCGTAGTGCGTATCCTGTTGTGATCGTCCAGGTTAAGTGTAGTAAGGGCGCTTACGTATACCCTGAATATCTTGCCTTCGTCCACCTCGGGGCTTAGCAGCATGGGATTCAGTCCGTGTATGCCCTCGATTATCACCGGCTCATCGTCGTGGAGCTGCAATATCCTTCCCTCCGGGGCACGCTTGCCGTTGGTAAAGTCAAACCTCGGCACCTCTACCTTCTCGCCCCTGATGAGCGCCGCAAGGTCGCTGCCGAAGCGTTGTATATCCAGAGTATTGATGTTTTCGAGGTCAATCTCGCCGTTTTCGTCCCGTTCTATCTTATCCCGGTCAATGTAGTAATCGTCCAGCGACAGCATGACCGGATGACAGCCCTGCAAACGCAGTTGCGTGGATATCCTATGGGCAGAGGTAGTCTTTCCTGAGGAGGAAGGGCCCGCCACAAGCACCGCTTTTGCGCCCTTTTGCACTATCTTATCCGCTATATCCGCATAGCCCCTGTCGTGCAGCGCCTCGTTTATGCGCACCAGCTCCCGTATGGTGCCGTTCTGTATGTGGGTATTCAGGTCGTTCACCGTGGCGCATTCCATGAGCTTTCCCCACTCGTCGCTCTGGTGGAACACCGCATGAAGCTTTGGCAGGTCTACGTAGTCCGAGGGCACGTCTGGAGCGTCGTTGCGTGGCATGAGCAGCACCACTGCTCCGTCATGGACGTACTTTACCCGGAATACATCGGCATATGACGTATCCGGCGCCATCTCACCGTAGAAGTAATCCATATAGCCGTCTATCTGGTAAACGTCAAAGTAGCTGAACCTGCGCCACTTGAGCAGCTTCGCCTTGTCTGCCTGTCCGTCCTGTTCGTAGAAGCTCAGCGCCTCTTTTATGGATATGCGCCTGCGCTCCAGCGGCAGCTTGAGGCGCACCAGACGGCGCATCTCGGTTTCCACCTTGAGAGCCGCTTCCTCGTTGAATGGCTCCTCCATGCCGTCCACGGTTATAAACAGCCCTGGGCCGAGAGAGTACCTTACGCATACCCTCGCCCTTGGAAATTCCTTGCGCATGGCCAGAATAAACAGAAACTGCAATGTGCGCTCGTAAACCCGCCTGCCCATATCCTCGCCATAGCGGAGAAGATGTATCTGGGTATCCTTTTTGGGCGTGAAACGCAGATTGAATACCTCGCCGCCTATCTGAGCCGCCAGCGGCCTGTCGGACAGCATTATGCTGTCAAGTCCTTCCTTTTTTACCGCATCCAATATGGACCGGCCGCTTTCCAGTTCGCAGTTCCTTCCGTCTATGTCCAACCTCACGACTATTCCTCCCGGTACTGTTTCAAAATAATTTCGTATATCATACCATCAGCTGACAAGGACACACAAGGTTTTATAAGCCAAACAGCACGGCATAACTGCGTCGTCCTCATTTGAAATACAACCAGTATTTCTGCACTCGTCCTCCTTGTTCTGCCATACTCTTTGGCTTCTAAAACTCGAAGACCCTAAAGAGCTTGTTTTGAGGGCGATCCAAGGCCGAGGAGCGCAGTACTACTGGATGTAATACAAGCGACGAGAACGCAGGAGCGTCCCAAAACAAGCCTTTAGGGCTTGTGTGCTCTTGTCAACTGATGGTACCAATGTGTAAAATTCCATTTTTACGTTATTATACTATATCCTTATCAAATTGAACATGTGCTCAATGAAAACTTTTTGTTTAATCAGCATTTTCTCACGCACTGAGCCGTAAATCTGATATAATAAGTAAATGTATGTGCCGGTTTCGCTTATCCGCTGCGGCCGGCGAGCAAAAACTGACGGAGAATGCAAGCTTATTTTATGGAAAAGAAAAAGACCTCATTCGTACAGGGCGCGGCTGTACTTGGCGTAGCCGGACTGCTGGTAAAGATAATAGGTGCGGTATTCCGCATACCCCTCAATAACGCCGTAGGCCCCATAGGCATGAGCTACTATGAGGTAGTCTATCCCTATTACTCCGGTCTTCTTGTGATATCCTCCTCCGGCCTTCCCACCGCCATATCTAAGATGGTATCTGAGCGCGTGACTGCAGGAGACTATCGGGGCGCACACAAGGTGTTCGTCACCGCAATGCGGCTTCTGGTATGCCTCGGCCTCTTCACCGGCCTTCTGATGTTCTTCGGCTCGGAAAGTCTTTCCGCCCTCTCCTCACAGCCCGAAGCGCACCTTTCCTTTAAGGTGCTTTCCCCCGCCCTGCTGGTAGTTTCCATAATGTGCGCATACCGCGGCTATTTGCAGGGCATGCAGCGCATGACGGGCACAGCCCTTTCCCAGATAGTGGAACAGGTAGGCAAGCTGGCCATAGGCCTTACCTTAGCCATAAAGCTGCTGCCCAAAGGACCCGAGTACGCCGCCATGGGCGCGCTGATAGGTGTTACTGCATCGGAATTTCTGGCCCTGCTTACCATCATATTCGTATATAACCGCTACCGTCCTTCCATAAGGCGGCATATAGAACAGAGCGCGCCCTACGCTCCCGCCCCCATAGCTAAAAACCTCATACTGCTGGCCGTGCCTATAACCCTGGGCGCTTCCATAAGCTCCCTTTCCGGCATGGTGGACAGCGCCATGATAATCCGCATACTGCTGAACCTGGGCTACTCCAAGGATACCGCCCAGACCGCCTACTCCCTGCTGCGCTCCAACGTGACTACACTGACCAACATGCCTGGCGTGCTGACCATGGCTCTGGCCATGAGCCTCGTGCCTGCCATATCCGCAAGCGTTGCCCGCAGGGATAAATCAAGCGTTCAGAATATATCCCGCCTCGGCATGAAGCTGGCCCTCATAATCGGCCTGCCCTGCGCCGTAGGTCTTTTCGTGCTGGCTAAACCCATACTGGGCATGCTGTATCCCCGCCTTACCGAGGCACAGCTTTCCCTTGCCGCCGACCTTATGCATACCGCCTCCATAGGAGTTATATTCCTCTCCTTGGTTCAGGCTATGACCGGCATAATACAGGGCTTGGGCAAGCCCAACGTACCGCTGTTCAACCTGTTCATAGGCTTTATACTCAAGGTGATAACGCTGGTAGTGCTCACCAACATACCCTCTATCAATATACAGGGTGCGTCCATATCTACCGTGATATGCTACGCCTTCGCCGGCATCGCTGATACGGCCTACGCCGTGCGCAAGGCGCATATCAATATGAATTTATGGGACGTTATACTAAAGCCGGTTCTCTCCTCCGCAGTGATGGGCGCAATGGTGTACATGTGCTTCGCTTTTATGAATAAGCTTGGCCATGTCACCCTCGGAGTTCTATTATCCGTGACTCTGGGCGTATGCGTATACGGCATCCTTGCAATATACCTCCGCATGTTCAGCCGCGAAGAACTCAACTACATACCCGGCGGCAGAAAGCTTAAAAGGCTCATTTACGGCAGCGAAAAGTAAATAAGGAGAAATCATATGACTAAACTCACCATAGCACCCCTTTCCATCCCCGGAAGCATCACTACCGCTTCCCACTCGGCAATAGAGCATGCCGGCAGGCTGTTCCTTCAAACTGCGGATTCACCCTGCGCCAGATGGATAACAGATGCGGGGCTGCCATATGTCTCAATGGACGACCTGTACGACAGCAGCTACGATTACGACGAGCTGAACCAGGCGATAGCGGCACGGCTGATGTGCGGCTGCGACGCTGTTTATGCCGTGTCCGGCCGCGGCATAGGCGAAGGCCAGCTTTCCGCCATTCGGGAAGCCGCATCCAAAGCCGGCGCCACCGTAAAGGTGCTTCCCGGCATAGGCTACTCTGACGCTGTGCTGGCCGACATTCCCTTTACCTTATCCGACAGGCGCGTGATATGCGCCGCCAACGATCTTCCCGATACCATAGACCCCTTCCTGCCCCTCTGTGTAGAGGAGATGGATACCCGGCTCTGCGCGGGCGATGTAAAGCTGGCGCTGCTCGATTATTACCCCGATGAGCACGCCGTGTACTTCTGCGATATGGGAGCAGACGGCGAATACCGCATAAAAGAGATACCACTTTTTGAGCTGGACAGGCAGAATAGCTATTCCGCCGCCACCTGCTGCATAGTGCCTCCCGCCGCATCTCAGGACAAGCTTGATCGCGGCGATATGAATGGCCTGATGGCGGTACTGCGCCGGCTCCGCGCCCCGGGCGGCTGCCCCTGGGACGCAAAACAGACCCACGAATCCCTGCGCTCCGGCCTTATCGAGGAGGCCTATGAGGTAATAGACGCTATAGACAGCGGCGACCCCTTCGCTCTCTGCGAGGAGCTGGGCGACTTACTGCTTCATGTCGGAATGCACACTGTCATAGAGGAGGAAAGGTCTTCCTTCACCCTCAGGGATGTGACCTCCGGCATAATCAATAAAATGATATACCGCCATCCCCACGTATTCGGCACAGCAGAGGCTGACACGCCGGAACAGGTACTCAGTAACTGGGAAAAGCTCAAGAAGAAAGAAAAGCACATGGAAAGCTACTCCGCCACCATGGAGGCTGTTCCCAAGGGCTTCCCCGCCCTCATGCGAGCTGCTAAAATACAGAAAAAGGCTGCCAATGTGGGCTTTGACTGGGACAACGCCGATCAGGCGCTGTACAAGCTGCCAGAGGAAGTCAGCGAACTTACCAAGGCCATGGCGGAGGGGAACCACGCCCATATCGATGAGGAGCTGGGCGACGTATTTTTCGCCGCAGTGAACGTGGCGAGGCTTCTCAAGCGTGACCCGGAGCAGCTCCTTAATGCCGCCACTGACAAGTTTATAACCCGCTTCAAGGTCATGGAGGAGTTAATAACCGCCGATTCCCTATCCCTCGAAGATATGACCCTCGAGAAAATGGACAGGTACTGGGATAAAGCCAAGAAAAAGTTAAAATAAATTAGAAATTCAGGCGGTTTTTTGATTTTTCATCTTGCGTTTGCGGGACATGCTTAGTATAATTGTAAAAGTCCGCGTTATGCGGCATACTAAAGCCCAACAATAATTAGGAGGATATAATTAAATGAATAAGACTGAACTCATCGCTGCAGTAGCCAGCAAGTGCTCCATCTCCAAGAAGGAGGCCGAGGCTGTAGTCCTCGCTACCTTCGACAGCATCACCAACGCCCTCGTAAGCGGCGAGAAGGTACAGATCGTTGGTTTTGGCGGCTTTGAAGTACGCGAGCGTCCCGCTCACAAGGGCCACAACCCCATGACCGGCGAAGAAATTGAAATCGCTGCCAGCAAGTCCCCCGCTTTCAAGGCCGGCAAGGCTCTCAAGGAAGCTCTCAACTAAACCTTACTTATCCTTATTAACATAAAAAAGCAGGCCGTAAAAAGCCTGTTTTTTATTATTTCGATTTGCGTTAACCCCTTATCATACATACGCTTCTCGCAGTTATGCACTCCAGGTTTCCCTCCGGGCCGGTATGCTCCGGCGTGGTGGCCTTTGCGCTCACAATGCCCACATCGCACCCCATGGCATCGGCTATATTGCGGCGCATATTATCTATATACGGCGCAAGCTTTGGCTCCTGGGCTATCACCGTGGCGTCCACCGAGCATATCTCATAGCCGGCCCCGCGCACCATCTGCCATGCCCTTTTGAGCAGTATGAGCGAATCAATGTCCTTATATTCAGGAGATGAGTCCGGGAACATCCGGCCTATATCCCCCATAGCGGCGGCGCCCAGCAGCGCATCTATTACGGCGTGTATCAGCACATCCGCATCGGAGTGGCCCATAAGGCCCAGCCTGTACGGTATCTCCACACCGCCTATGACCAGCCTTCTGCCCTCTGTCAGCCTGTGGGTATCCTCGCCGTAGCCTATCCTCTCTCTTGCCGTAAGCTTTTGGAACAACTCAATATCCTCCTCAGTGGTAAGCTTCTGGTTTATCACACCACCCAGTGAGTAATGCACGCTGCCATACAATCTTTTATACAGGGCGCAATCGTCCGTGGCCTGCACGCCATCGTCCTTTGCCTGCCGGTACGCCTTCATTATCCGATCATACTTAAAGGACTGGGGCGTCTGGGCCAGCATTACGCCGTTTCTGTCTACCAGCTCGCCCTCCCGCCACATGGTATCCCGGGCGGGTATGGCTGCAACGCCGCTGCCGAACTCGGCGGCGCACCTTATGCTGTCCCGTATTATTTCTTCCGATACGAGGCAGCGCGCCCCGTCATGTATAATGGCTATGTCGCAGTCGGCAGCCCTAAGGGCGTTATATACGGAATCTCCCCGTGTCTCGCCGCCATTAACGGTCCTGAAACCATACTGTGTGCAAAGCGCCTCCGCCTCCTGCCGCGTGGCGTCCGACACGGCTATTATGATATCCGTAACACCCGCATTGAGCAGCGCCTCTGCGGAGCGGCGCAGCACAGTCCTGCCGCCCAGGCTTATGATAAGCTTATCCCTGCCCATGCGCCGGGAAGCTCCCGCCGCCAGCAGTATTCCAGTTACCTTCATTCGAGATCTCCCCGGGTGATCATCTCATACATCTCGGCGGCAGCCGCCTTGGTTGTGAACTCCTGTACGCTGGTAACCTTCACCACGGTATGCTTGCCGCCCATGAGTATATCCAGCATATCGCCCTCCTTAACTTCGCTTGAGGGCTTCGCCACCTTGCCGTTTATCTGTATTCTGCCGAGGGACGCGGCCTCGCTGGCAACCGTCCTGCGTTTGATTATCCTTGAGACTTTAAGGTACTTATCCAGACGCATATACGTCCTCCAAATCAAGTTTTTTAAAGTCTACCACATATACGGCAAAAAGACAAACCGGACAGCCTAAAATTGGCTGTCCGGCGCTTTGCTTGTTTGTTTTATCTAACCTACCGCCGCGGGGCTGTAAGTGACGCTGCGCACAAGTTCTTCATTGAGGGATACGCTTTCGTCGTTCTTCCAGGTCTCTAACATCTGGTTCCATTCATCTTCCTGAACATCTAACATCAGTATTTCCTTTATCTTGTCCTTTACGCTGTCCAGTCCTACTTCGCCTGCGGGCTCATCGGAGAGGTAATAAAGTATGTGCACTCCCTCGTCGTCCTTTACGGCCTCGGTATACTCGCCCTGCTTTATCTTTGCAAAGGCGTCCTTTACTTCCTTTGACCAGTCATAGCTGCCGGAATGCTTTACGCTTATGAGCAGGCCATTTTCGTTTCCCTCGATATCGGGGGAATATTCCTTAGCAACCTTTGAGAATTCCTCTCCGGACTGAAGCTTCGCATAGGCTTCCTTCGCCTTTTCTACAGAGGGAGCAAGGTATTCGTCCTTTATCTTATCGGCATCTGCCTTGAGCTTGTTGTACTCTGTCTTTATCTCGCTGAGCCTGTCTGCCCCCTCGCCGCCCTCTACGTTCACGGTAAAGGCCAGCTCGCCGTACTCGCTCTTGAGGCCCTCCATCTCGGAAAGCTTCTCGCTGTACTCGTCAGAGATGGCGTCCTCGGGGGTTATGAGTATATGCAGCACTCGGCTGTAGCCCTCGGGTACATACAGAACGGGGTCGCCGCCGTAAAGCTCCTCGGCCTCCTTATCGGCCTTGTAATTCTCGGGGTTCTTGTCGTAAGCCTCCTGCTGGGTCTTTAGGTTCTCGTCATACCAGGACTTTATTTCCTCGTCGCTTACGGTAACGTCCTTGAGCATAGCCTCCTTGAAGGCCTCGCCTATAGCGCTCTCGGTGCTGTTTTCCAGTATCCACTTGCCGTATTCCTCCGCAGTCATGCGCTCGCCGGTGTAGGCTTCCGCCTCGTCCGCTATGTACTCGGCAAGGCGCTCCTCAACGTCTATGCCGCTGTCCGCCTCGGCGTCGCTCTCCGCCTGCTTGCGGTACTCCGCAACTATGCTGTTAAGGTCTGCCGCCGCCTGCTCCTCTATCTCGGCAAGCTTTTCATCGCTGAGCTTATCATAGCCGGACTGGGCCGCCTGATAAGCGATTATCTCGTTAACTACAAGCGCATCTATGATGCTGTCCTGAAGCTGCTTTGTACCTTCCTCGTCGGCGGATATATCGTAGCCCATCATGGCGTAGTACTGGGCATATGTGTCAAAGAGCTGCTTATACTCTCCGAAGGTGACCTTACGGTCGCCTATGGTGGCTACAGCCTCGTCGCTGTCGACAACTGCAGTATCGCCTTCACCTGCGGAAGGAGCAACGCTGCACCCTATTATGAAAAGTGCCAGCACCAGTGCCAATGCAGCTGCAAATATCTTCTTCATTATGTTTTTTTCTCCAATCTGTGGACGTTTTAGGCTCAAGGCCAGCCCGTATTCACAATGTTGATTATACCCGTATTCACTTCACGATGCAATCCGACATCATGTAAACAATCTGTGTCAGCTCACTGCACAGTTTTTTCACATCGGACTTGGGCCGGCGTATGACTATTGTGGGCACTTCCTCGGGCAGCATGGCCGCGCCTGCTATGTTGTTTGCGGCTGCAAACAGCTTTGCGCCGTCCATGGGCGCCTCCGGGTCAAACACTATACGCACCTCCCCGTCCCGCACCATAAGCCGCTGTATATAGGCCCGCTGCGCTTCCGCCTTGATAAGGGCGATGAATATGAGGTTCTGCACCTCCTCGGGTATGTCTCCGTAGCGGTCGATTAGTTCGTCCTGTACGTCGTACACGTCCGCCTGTGCCGCAATGAATGCGATGCGCTTGTACATGGAAAGCCTCTCCGCTTCCCTCGGAATATAGCTCTTTGGAATATTGGCGGAAATGGGTATATCCACAACTGTATCTATGTCCTTGGGCAGCTCCTCTCCCTTTGCCTCCCGGACTGCGCTGTCAACTATCTTGCAGTACAGATCGTAGCCTATCGCCTCCATATGGCCGTGCTGCTCCGGTCCCAGAAGGTTTCCTGCTCCGCGTATCTCAAGATCCCTCAACGCTATCTTAAAGCCGGAGCCAAACTGGGTAAGCTCCCGTATGGCTATGAGGCGCTTTTCTGCCGTTTCGCTCATCGCCTTGTTTGGCCTGTATGTAAGGTAGGCATAACCAAGCCGCACTCCGCGGCCCACGCGGCCCCTGAGCTGATAAAGCTGGGATAGGCCCATGGTGTCCGCGTCGTATATTATTATCGTGTTCACGTTCTGCATATCCAGTCCGCTCTCTATTATGGTGCTGCAAAGCAAAACGTCGTACTTGTGATCCATGAATTCCAGCATGGTCTTTTCAAGCACCCGCTCGTTCATCTGCCCGTTGGCAAAGCACACTCTGGCCTCCGGCACCAGCTCCCTGAGCCTTCCCGCAAACTGCTCCATACTGCGGACGTTGTTATATACGAAGTATACCTGCCCGCCGCGTCCAATCTCCTTCAGTATGGCCTCACGTATTACAGAATCGCTGTATTCCATCACATACGTCTGCACGGGATAGCGCTGGGAGGGCGGTGTCTCTATCACGGACATATCGCGTATGCCAGTCATGGACATGTGCAGCGTCCGCGGGATAGGCGTGGCGGAAAGCGTCAGCACGTCCACGGACTGGCGTATGTTCTTTATCTGCTCCTTATGGCCTACGCCGAAGCGCTGCTCCTCGTCTATTATGAGAAGCCCCAGATCCTTGAACTTTACGCTCTTTGAAAGCAGCTTATGGGTCCCGACGACCATATCCACGCTGCCGTTTTGCAATCCCTCGATTATCTTTTCCTCCTCCTTGGGGGTCTTAAAGCGGGAGAGAAGCTCCACCTTCACGGGGAAACCGTCGAACCTGGCGGCTATGGTATTGTAATGCTGCTGGGCAAGTATAGTTGTAGGCACAAGCATTGCGCACTGCTTGCCGTCCATCACTGCCTTAAAGGCAGCCCTGAGCGCTACTTCGGTCTTACCATAGCCCACATCGCCGCAGAGCAGGCGGTCCATCACCTTGTCGCTCTCCATGTCCGCCTTTATCTCCTGAATGCTTGTGAGTTGATCCGGCGTAGGCTCATACGGAAAGCTATCCTCCAGCTTTCTCTGCCAAGGGGTATCCGGCGAAAACTTAAAGCCCTTGCGTTTCTGCCTCTCGCCGTAAAGGCGCACAAGGTCGAAGGCCAGCTTCTTTACGCTGTCGCGGGTCCTTGATACGGTTTTCTGCCATTCGCCGCTGCCCAGCTTTGAAAGGCGCTGCGCGCCGGCGTCCTCCCCGCCGCCTATGTACTTCTGCACCCGGTCCAGCTGGTCCGTAGGTATGTACAGCTTATCGCCGCCGGAATAGACAAGATGCAGATAATCCTTCTGTACGCCGCCTACCGTGAGCGTCTCAACGCCTACGAACCGACCTATACCATGAAGCTCATGGACCACAAGGTCGCCCACGTTCAGCTCGCTGAACACCAGCTGCGGCTTCCTGCGCTTTTTTTTACTGTCCGAAGGCCTTCGGTTTTCGGCTCCGTAAAGCTCGTTTTCCGTGACTACCGCAAGGGAAAGCTCCGGGTACTCGAAGCCGTGGTTTAGCTGCTGCTCTATTATCAGCACCTCGCCCGGCACAATGTCCCGGTCCAGCTTTTCCTTTATAGGTACTATGTGGTTTGAATCCAGCAGTCTGTCCTGAAGCCTTTTGGCGTGGGTACCGGCGTATATCAGAACGCTTGTATTACTCTTTTTCCACGCCTCTATATCCTCGGCCAGCAGCTCCTCCCGGCCTACGTATCTCGAAACAGGCCGGGTATCGAATCTGAATATGCACCTCTGCCCTATAAGGCCGTAGCTGCGGGTCAGGGCGAACATCATGGCGGTCCTTCTGGTATCCATGCGCTTGATGGTTTCAAGGGGGGATACCGTAAGGTTGGCCTGCTCCGGCTGTATCTCGCCCGCCTGCATAAGCGAGGATACGCCCTCGAGGAACTCCTGATAGGCTATCTTTCCGCTTTCCTCAAGGCGGGCCGGCTCGTCTATGAGTATTATCCAGTCCTTGTCTATGTAATCGAAAAGCGTGGTTTCCCCGGGGTAAAACAGGGGCAGCAGGGCAACTGAATTATCCGGCCTGCCCCCCTCCTCCAGCGCCGAGGCCAGTTCCTCCGCCTTGCGCTTTTTGAGAAGCTTCAGCGCCCGCGCTCTTGCCTCGTCTGTTATGGGCATCTCGGTAGCCGGAGGGACGTCTATGTGGTCCACATTATCCACAGAGCGCTGTGTAAGCGGATCGTATATCCTGAGCGTATCTATCTCATCGCCAAAAAACTCTATACGCACAGGATTTTCAGCGGCGACGGGATATACGTCAACATAGCCGCCGCGAAGGCATACCTGCCCCGGCGCCTCGCATACGTCAACCCTCTCATAGCCCGCCATAACAAGCTCCGATACCATATCCCGGGGTTCTATGGTCTGCCCCGCCTCATAGCTGTGCAGGCTGTTTTTGATTATCTCCGGGGCAACGGTGCGCTGCATCAGCGCCTGTATGCATGTCACCACCGTCATGGTCTTGCCGGCAGCAAGTGCAGACAGCACCGCTACCCTTCGTTCCTCTATGCTGTCACGGGCGGCAAAGCCCTTGCCGGACAGGGGTATCTCCCTGGTCGGGAAGTGGGCGCAGGGTATATCGTAGCAGGCGATGTCGTCATGCAGCTTTACCGCCGCCACCTCGTTTGGCGCAACCAACAATACCGCCCTGCCTGTTGACAGCGCGGCGGCTATATGCCCCTTGTGGCTTTCTCCAAGGCCGAATACTCCTGCAGGGCCTTCGCCATTTACCATAGCGTCCCGCAGCCTTGTGTATTCCGGATGCCTGTCAAGTATTTGTATAAGCGGGTTTGTCACTTACTTCTGCTCCTCTTTGTCCTGCTTCCCGGCCTCATCGGCCTTTGTTTCTTCCTTTGGTGGCTTGGGTTTCTTTGGGCGCCTGTTGAATCTGGCCTGCGCCTCGAGAATTTCGCCCTTTACGATCATCTCCGCCGCGTCTGCCGCGTCCTTTATGGCGGCAATAAGCTTTTCCCTGTCCTCGCCTTCAGGCGCGCCCAGCACGTGGGCTATAAGTCCCTTCTGGCCGTCCGCGTGGCCTATCCCTAACCTTACGCGAGGGAAATCGTCAAAGCCCAGCTGGTATATGACGCTGCGCATGCCGTTGTGTGTGCCCGAGGAACCGCCGCCCCTTATGCGTATAGTGCCGAGAGGTATGTCTATATCGTCGTATATGAGCAGCAGCTGGTCATGCTCGGGCTTGTACCAGTTGCACAGCTCCATTACGCTCCAGCCCGAAAGGTTCATATAAGTCTCGGGCTTGGCCAGCACTACCTTTTGGCCGCCTATATATCCCTCGCCGAATACCGCCCTGAAATTGTGCCGCTTCACTTCTATATTGAACCTGTCCGCCAGCATATCCACGGTCATAAATCCCACGTTGTGACGGGTATTCTCGTACTCCCTTCCGGGATTTCCAAGGCCCACTATTATAAACACCTTTATTCCTCCATGTACGCCAATATGCCCTCATACGTAATCCGTATGGGGGTAAAATGCCGTTATTTTTCTCTTTTCTCAGCCTATTATAAGGCAAAGCGCAGCCCCTTTTCAAGTGCGGCAGGCATAAAAAAGCGGCGCGCACCTCGCGCGCCGCCCTTATTTCCTTTTTCCTTTATCTTCCCTCGAACCTGGCTATGGCTCGCTTCAGCGCCTCGTTGAAGCACTGAAACTCATGCGCCCCCTCGAGCTTATCGAACTCATAGGGTATACCCATCTTATCCAAAGCGCCTGTGAATAACTCGTGCTCCTTCATAAAGGCGTCGTCCTTGCCGCAGGTGAGATATATCCTCGGCAGCTTGTTTTCCGCCTTCACCTTCACCAGCATATCGAGTATCTCCGCATCATCGGTAAGCTCCAGAGATTCGCCGTATATGGCCTTGAAATCCTTTATGAGCCTGGGGCCGAACCGCTCGGCATAATCCGGTAGGTCGCCGTATTTCTTTATTTCCTCCATTCCCGCCCTTGCAAAGAGCGGCCCGGAGGAAAACGCTCCCACAAAGCCATAGCTGTCCGGATGGGTAAGCGCGCAGCGCAGTGCGCCATAGCCGCCCATAGAGCAGCCCATTATACCCGTATCCTCACGGGCATCGGATATGTTGAACATATTCCGGCATATTACAGGAAGCTCCTCGGTCACGTACCTTTGATAGTCGAAGCCGTACTTCATGTTGGAGTAAAAGCTTCTGCCCGCATCGGGCATCACATAAACAGTATCGCCCTTCGCTGCGTACGCGGGCAGCATTGAGTAATCCAGCCATGAGCGGTCGTTTCCGCAAAGGCCGTGCAGCAGGTATACTACCTTGTACTTGCCCTCCCTGAGCTTGTTGGGCGTAACGATAGTCAGGCCTGTATCCATATCCAGAATCTTTGAATAAACCGAGCCGCTCAGCCGCATTATTTTTTCCTCCTGTATCCAAATCCCGGCCCGCATATGCGAGCCGGGACTGTATTATTCATTGCTGTTGTTTGGTTTTATATTATCTCTCGGGCTCTATGAGGCCGTAGTTGCCGTCCTTACGCTGATACAGAACATTTACCTCGCCGTCCTCCGCATTCTCGAATACATAAAAGGAATGGCCCAGCAACTCCATCTGCAGCACCGCCTCTTCCACGTCCATGGGCTTTATGGCAAAGCGCTTTACGCGAACGACCTTATGTTCCTCTTCTTCCTCGTCGTCAACCGCATAGCTCGCTTCCTGGGCGGCAAACGCCTCTGCCCTGAGATTCTTCTCCAGCTTGGTGCGGTGGCGCATTATCTGCTTTTCAACCTTGGCAATTACGGTATCGATGGAGGCATACATATCTCCGCTGACTTCCTCGCCGCGGATAATGCCGCCGGAGTAGGGAATTGTGATCTCTACGATGTGACGGTTCTTCTCTACGGAGAGGGTGACGTGAGCCTCCGTATCTTCAGGGAAATACTTATCCAGCTTGGAAACCTTCTTAGTCACCAGATCGCTGAGATAATCGGATACCTCGATGTTTTTTCCATTGATAGAAATACGCATATTCGTTTCCCCTTTCCCGCGCAGTGGCATCGTCCCATACTGAACCGATACGCCGCGCTTTTCGCTTTTTTTAATTATAACATATTATGCCCAAAACAAAACGCATAAATTTGTGAAAAAACCGGGGCTGTCCAGCTGTGCCGGAAAAGCCCCCATAATATAAATATAGCTTATTTCTTTTTTCCCTCTTTTTTTCCGTCACATTTCCCGCTGTGGGGGCAGCCCGTGCAGCCGCACCCGCATCCGCCCCTTTTGCGGTTCTTTATCCATTTATATATACAGAATCCGGTCCATCCCATTATGAGTGCTGCCAGAATATACCAAACGCCGTTTTCCATATATCCTTACCTCCGTCAGACCATGAACAGTCCACATACAGTATATACTACAAACGACATAACGTATGCTATAAGTATCTGGTAGCACACGGCAAAGGCAGTCCACTTACGGCTGCCCAACTCCCGCCTTATAGTGGCTACCGCCGCCATGCACGGGGTATACAGCAGCACGAATACCAGAAAAGCGTATGCGGAACGGGGTGTGAATATTCCCGAAAGCGCGCTCTGCACGGCTCCGCCCCCTGCGCTGAGGGAGAAGCCGCAGAACATGGCGAGACTGGATACCACCGCCTCCTTGGCGATTATGCCTGTAAGCAGCGCTACCGCCGCCTGCCAGCAGCCGTATCCCATTGGGCTGAATACCGGAGCTATGAAACTGCCCAGCCGGCCCAATATGCTCGTTTCCGCGCTCTGCACCATGTCAAAGGACATGTCAAAGCTCTGAAGGAACCACAGCACAACGCTCATGGCGAATATTATTGTGCCCGCCTTCTCTATGAAGTGGCTTACGCGCTCCCATACGTGGGTAAATACATTCTTCGCAGCAGGCAGCCTGTACGTGGGCAGCTCTATCATGAACGCTGCATCGTTATCCTTAAAGATGGTCTTGCGGAACAGATAGCCGGACAGTATTCCGACTATTATACCGATAAGATACAGGCTGAGTATTACCAGTGCCCTGCCCTTTGCAAAGAAGGCCCCCGCCATAAGGCCGTAAACCGGCAGCTTTGCAGAGCAGCTCATAAATGGCAGCAGCAGTATCGTCATGCGCTTGTCCTTCTCGTTCTCCATGGTGCGCGTGCCCATAGCGGCAGGCACAGTGCAGCCGAAGCCCATCAGCAGGGGTATGAAGCTCTTTCCGGAAAGTCCGAAGCGGCGCATTGGCTTATCCATAATAAATGCTATACGGCTCATGTAGCCGCTGTCATCCAATATGGAAAGGAAGAAAAACAGTATGGCTATCTGGGGCAGAAATGTCAGCACGCCTCCCACGCCTGTGATTATGCCGTCGCATATGAGACTGGTCAGCCATTCCATTGCACCGGCATTTTCAAGCGCGGCTCTCACATAGGGCGTCAGCACATCGTCCATAAATATGCTCACAAGCTCGGACAGCCACGCGCCCACAGTACCGAAGGTGAGCGCAAATATCAAAAGCATTATGCCTATGAATATTGGAAGGGCAAGGTACTTGTTTGTAAGCACCCTGTCTATCTTGTCCGATGCGGTAAGCTCGTCTATTGGGTGGCCCCTGCGAAGAGACGCAGCGCACACCCGGGTAACATACTTATATCGTGCATCGGCTATCATGCTCTCGCTGTCGCCAAGAGGTGCGGAATCCGAATATTCCTTTACTATCTTATCCACCCTCTGCTGCACGTCCTCTGGCAGGGCAAGCTCTTTTACGGTTTCGCCGTCGCCCTCCATGAGCTTCATCTCCGCCCAGTGGAGGGGCAGGCCGGCCTGCTCCGCGTATTTGCCCACAAGATCGCCTATTTGGTGATGCAGCGCGTGGGTATAGCCGTTGTATATATCGTCCGGCTCTATATTAAAGCCTTCGTGAAACTCGGCGTGGGCGGCGTTGATGACGCCCTGTATTCCGTTTATAAGCTTCTCCACGCCTTGGCCGCTGCGGGCTGATATGGGTACAACAGGCACGCCAAGCTCCAACGAGAGCTTATGCACGTCTATCTCGTCGCCCCTCTTTTCCACCTCGTCCATCATATTCAGTGCGATTATCATAGGCCGCTCCAGTTCCATGAGCTGAACCGTAAGATAGAGATTGCGCTCGAGGTTTGTTGCATCGACTATGTTTATTATAGCGTCAGGCTTTTCTACCGTAATGTACTTCCGTGCCACAATCTCCTCCATAGAATACGGGGAAAGGGAATATATGCCCGGCAGATCTACCAGCGTCATATCGTGGCCGTAGGTATAGAGGCCTGTGTCCTTTACCTTGCCTTCCTTCTTCTCAACCGTTACGCCGGGCCAGTTGCCTACGTATTCCCGGCTGCCCGTCATGGCGTTGAAAAGCGTAGTCTTGCCGCTGTTTGGGTTGCCCACAAGGGCCAAGCGCACCTTTTCCTTGCCGTCATGTCCTTCCTGCGTCCCGTTTTTTTCGCAGATGGGACATACTCCCTCCTCGCGGCAGCCTGAGCAGCTTCCGGGCTTACATCTGCCCTTTAGCATTATTTCAGTTATCATTGCTGCACGGCGGTGATAAGGCGCATCCTCGTCCGCACTGTGGGTAAGGCTGCCCTTCGCCTTGAGCTCCAGGTTTCTGGCGGAAAGTACGGCCTTCTCCCTGAGCTCTTTTGCTTCACCGTCGGTAAGCAGCTCTATGCGCTGTGCGTCCTCGCGGCGGAGCGACAGGCTGTAGCCCCTCATCGCTATCTCTATCGGGTCCCCCATAGGCGCGGCTTTTATTATCTTTATCTCGGTGCCGGGGGTGATGCCCATATCAATTATTCTTCTTCGGCGGCCGCCATCGCCGTTCACTATGCGTACATAACCGCTCTGCCCTATAGAAAGATCTGCCAGTGTCCTGCTCTTTTCGCTCATTCGAGGTTCCTCGTCCCTTCTCATTTAGTATTATCCAATTCATTCGTTATAATGTTACTATCTTCTTGTGCATTTATCAACAATTAAGAATTACTGTTGCAAAACCCTTTTTTATTTGGCCCTTTGTATTGCAACGGGCTCGGTTTGGCCTTATAATCGTACAAGGCTCAATGCCGCAACGCATCTTCAAGGAGTTTGATTTTACTATGATGGAAATGGAAAAGGTTTACGAGCAGGCCTCCGCCGCCATAGACGAGCTTTTCGCCGCGGCGGATACCCTGAAAAGGGGCGATATACTGGTAATAGGCTGCTCCACCAGCGAGATAGTGGGCAAGCGCATAGGCTCCGGCTCCTCCGTCGAGGCCGCGAAGGCGGTAATGGACGCCGTGCTGCCCAAGATAAAGGCAAGGGGGCTGTACCTTGCGGTGCAGTGCTGCGAGCATCTGAACCGCTGCCTGGTGGTAGAGCGGGAGTGTATGGAAAAGTTCGACCTTCAGCAGGTATGGGTAAAGCCCCAGCTGCACGCCGGGGGTGCGTTTTCCATGGAGGCTGTCGCCCGCTTTGACGATCACGTTATGGTAGAGGATCTTCGCGGCAAGGCCTCCGCCGGTATGGATATAGGCGGTACGCTTATAGGTATGCACATGCATCCCGTGGTAGTACCCATACACGCCGTTACCCGGCACATAGGCGAAGCCAATCTGGTCATGGCCCGCACCCGCCCCAAGTATGTAGGCGGCCCCAGAGCCGTATACGATGATCCCGCAGTGCATTAATAGCCCGTTTTTTTCTGTATTACAGGGAAAATCTTTTAAAAATCAGTTGTAAAAAGCTTTTGTGTGCGTTATAATTGTTTCTGGTTATCCGGGTTATCGGGTCTGTGGTTGAAAGTCGATGCCAGTCGCAGGCGAAACGATCCACATAAGCGGGCGCAAAGCCGCCCGTGAGCATGGTGCGGCTTAGATGTAAGTCCGTCCGGGGCGATTCCCCGAGAGGAGCAGTAGTGGGCGGCGTAATTGCTTAGTAGCGAACCTTCCAGGCGGCGAGTGTGGGGGCAAAGGCCAGGTCAGCCGAAGCCACGGGTCACTAAAAATAAAATTATACAAGGGGATTGTAAACAAGATGTTCGAAGACAAGACTTTGGTATGCAAGGATTGCGGCGCCGAATTCATTTTCTCCGCAGGCGAACAGGAGTTCTATGCTGAGAAGGGCTTCCAGAATGAGCCCATACGCTGCAAGGCATGCAGGAACGCTCGCAAGAGCCAGCGCAACGGCGAAAAGGAAATGTATGACGCGGTATGCGCACAGTGCGGCGCTCCCACCAAGATTCCTTTCGTTCCCAAGAACGACAGGCCCATCTATTGCAGCGCTTGCTTCCAGGCTCGCAGGGCAAACCACTAAAAAACGCATCGCTTTCCCATGCAAGGGCTAATGTCCCCTATTACCGCCAAGCGGATATATCGGTGAATTAGAAAAAGCAAAAAAAGGCTTCACAGAAACCCTGTGAGGCCTTTTTCATACTTTATTATTTTCTCCTGCCAGTTTGTTTTTCTTGACAGCAGTCGGTATTGTGCTATAATTAGATTAAGAATGATTCTTATAGTTAGGTGATATTAAATTTATGATACGATCCAAGCAGCGAGATATGATACTGGATACCCTCAGGGCATACCCTATCCATCCTACCGCCGAGGAGCTTTATACTATACTAAAGGACACGGTAGAAGCTACAGTAAGCCTTGCCACGGTATACCGCAACCTCGGTCAGCTTGCGGACGCGGGCATGATACTCCGCATATCCGTGCCCGATTCCCCCGACAGGTTCGACGGCACCATATCCCCGCATCATCATATGCGCTGCGATAAATGCGGCCGCGTTACCGACATCCCCGCGGACGCGGTGCCTGAGATATGCTCCTGCGCCGCCAAGGCCACCGGGCTTCGCATAACGGGGTGCAGCATACTCTTCCACGGCGTATGCCGGGACTGCGAACAAAACTAAAGCGCGATACCGCGCTTTTTTCGCCTTACATCATCTGTAGCATTTCGGACTTCAGCAGTTTGATTATGTGCTTTTCCAGCCTGCTTATGTAGCTTTGGGATATTCCCATCATGTCTGCGACCTGCTTCTGGGTGTACTCCCTGTTGCCATATAGGCCGAAGCGCAGCTCCATTATTTTCTTTTCTCTCGGAGTGAGCTTCTTCATGGCGAGAGACAGCAGCTCCTTATCCACCTCGTCCTCTATGCCCCGGTATATGGCATCTGCGTCTGTGCCGAGTATATCCGAAAGCAGCAGTTCGTTGCCGTCCCAGTCAACATTCAGGGGCTCATCGAGGGATACCTCAAGCTTCAGCTTGCAGCTCCTTCTCAGGTACATCAGTATCTCGTTTTCTATGCAGCGGGAAGCGTATGTGGCAAGCTTTATGCGCTTCTCTGCGTCAAAGGTGTTTACCGCCTTGATAAGGCCTATTGTACCTATGGATATAAGGTCCTCAACGCATACGCCGGTATTCTCGAACTTTCGGGCTATGTACACTACAAGCCTGAGGTTGCGCTCGATGAGCGTCTGTTTGACCTCCTCATCTCCGGCGCGGAGCTGCTCCATTATCTTTGCTTCCTCTTCCCTGCTTAGGGGCGGCGGCAGCGCCTCGCCGCTGTTTATGTAGTATATATCCCCCCCAAGAAACGCATACAGCCTTGTGAGCACATCCTTCACTATGCTAAGCATGGTATTTCCCCTCCAGCCTCGTTATTTTCAACTCATCGCAGAGCGCCGCGGGCGGTATAAGCGCGGCTCTGAGCGGCCTTTTTGACACTGCCACAAGTATATCCATATCGCTGCCGTCCAGCCGTGCGCTGTCCGGCCTGAATGCGTACAGCACGCTTCTTTCGTTCACCGTGCCAACCGGTATAGGTATATCTCCCGTCTCAGGCAGCCATGCCACGGCTACCGGGCGGCCGCTCACAGGATCGTGCAGGCTGTTGCCGCTGTCCACCATGGCGTCAAGCTCATATTCCTTATCTCCCCGCTTCAATAATAGAGTATGTCGGTTTTGGTTATCCAGCCTTTTGCCCCGCACCCTTCTGGCGACGCCCGGCATTATCGACGCCGCAAACGCTATGAGCAGCATCAGCCTTAACGATATGCCGTCTCCGAGGCTTCTCACATTGCCAAAGGCGCATATCATCAGAAACCCGAGCCCGCCTATCGTCAGTGCCGCCGCCAATATCGCAGTGAGGCCGGTAATGTAGCCGCGCAGGCCCTCATACGGAAATACCAGCGCCATGGCAAGGCACAGGATAGTTTTACACGGGAACATAGAAAGCACCGGCACATACATTGCGGCAGCTCCGTATACCGCGCCGCCCAATGAGAACAGCAGCACCCGCCCCAGCCTGATGCTTCTTCCGCATACCGCCCCCGCCAGCACGCATATTACGGTATTCATCAGCAGGTTATCCAGCAGAAATACCTCTATGTACATCTCAGTCACCCCCGGCGCAAGCAAATGATACCACAGGGCGGCAGTCGCAAATTGTAGAAGCGGTGATAAATATATATGCGAATATTGGTGGAAATATCACGCATAAAAAAACCGCCCCAGTAGGAGCGGTTTTCGCGATATTGGAATTTTTTAGAGCAGCGTCACGCCAGCCTTTTCGAAGCAGTCTATGGTATCCTGATCCCATACGGAGGACTGCACCTCGCCGATGTGAGCCTTACCCAGCAGCAGCATGCAGAGACGGGACTGGCCGATACCACCGCCAATGGTAAGGGGCAGCTCACCGTTGAGCAGCATCTTATGGAATGGCAGCTGACGCCTGTCATCACAGCCGGCCTTGGTAAGCTGCTCGTCCATGCTTTTGGCGTCTACGCGGATACCCATCGAAGATATCTCCATTGCGCAATCCAGCACGTCGTCATAGAACAGTATATCGCCGTTGAGCTTCCAGTCGTCATAGTCGGGGGAGCGGCCATCGTGCTTTTCGCCGTTTGAAAGCAGATCTCCTATCTGCATTATAAATACCGTCCTGTGCTCCTTGGTTATGGCATTCTCCCTCTCCTTGGGGGTCTTGTCGGGGTACATATCAAGCAGCTCCTGAGTGGTTATAAAGAACACGTCGCGGCTCAGCTCTGTCGTAATAAAGTTATAGCGGGCCTTGAGTACATCCAGTGTGTTGCATACGCAGCCCACTATGGCAGTAACAGTGTTCTTGAGGGTAGTAAGGTTGCGGGTATCAGGGGTTATGACCTTCTCCCAGTCCCACTGATCCACGTATACGGAGTGCAGGTTGTCCAACTCTTCATCGCGGCGTATGGCGTTCATATCGGTATAGAGGCCGTTGCCTGGGTGGAAGTCGTAGCGGTAAAGCGCCATGCGTTTCCACTTTGCGAGAGACTGCACTACCTGCGCATCCTTGCCGGTAAATGGGATATCGAAGCCTACCGGGCGCTCATAGCCGTTCAGGTTGTCGTTGAGGCCTGTCTCAGGCTGTACGAACAGAGGTGCGGATACGCGTTTGAGGTGCAGTGCCCGCGCAAGGCTGTCCTGAAATTCACGCTTTATGAAGCTTATAGCGTCCTGAGTTTCATAAAGTGACAGCGTGGACTTATAGCCCTGTGGGATAAAGGATTTGGTCATGGTTTTTCTTTCCTTTCTGAAAAATAAAAATATAAACAAAACGGGGAAACGCTCCTTTGCGCTTCCCCGTCTTATTACTTAAAAAAGTGTACGCCGGGCTAAGCGCCCGCGTCTTTTTGATTTAATCGTTTCTTCTCAAAAATGCAGGCACGTTAAGGTTATTGGTATTATTATTGTTTCCCTTGGCCTTGTCTGCCTTGGGCAGGTCGTCCATGGTAAAGTGAGGGGTTACTTCCTCTCCTTCCGGAAGAGGGGAACTGTACTGAGGAGTTCTGGTACGCTCACGCTCCCAGAATTTCACGTTTGCGCCATTCCAGCTGCTTTCCTGATCCTTCACGTCGCGTATGGTCGGCCTTCTGGGGGGCTGGCTGTTCTGTACGGCGTTTACGGCAGCCGTGGGATGCTGGCTCTGCTGAGACCTTGCGCCGGGTGCATCGAAGCCGGTAGCTATTACGGTTATGCGCACACCGTCGCCCATATCCTCGTCGATGCCTGCACCCATGATGATGTTTGCCTCGGGATCCGCGTACTCCTGAATGATAGAGGCCGCTTCGGAAAGTTCCTGTATGCCCAGATCCGCGCCGCCGGTGATGTTTAGCAGCACGCCCTTTGCGCCGTTTATTGTAGTTTCAAGCAGCGGGCTTACCACAGCCTGCCTTGCAGCCTCGGCGGCGCGCTTGTCGCCGGTGGCCATGCCTATGCCCATGTGGGCCATTCCACGCTCACGCATTATGGTACGCACATCAGCAAAGTCAAGGTTCACCATAGCAGGTACAGCTATAAGGTCGCTTATTCCCTGCACGCCCTGACGCAGCACATCATCAGCGATCCTGAATGCTTCGGTAAGGCTTACCTTGCCTACTGAATCCAGCAGCCTGTCGTTAGGTATGGATATGAGAGTATCTACGTTTGCCTTAAGGTTGGTTATGCCGTTTACGGCATTGTTCATACGCACCCGTCCCTCAAAGGAGAAGGGCTTTGTGACTACGCCAACTGTAAGTATGCCAAGCTCTTTTGCGCACTCCGCTACTACGGGGGCTGCACCGGTGCCGGTGCCGCCGCCCATACCTGCGGTTATGAATACCAGATCCGCTCCCTTGAGAGCCTCGGATATGGCTTCCTTGCTTTCTTCAGCCGCCTTGCGCCCTACTTCGGGATCAGCACCCGCGCCCAATCCTTTGGTGACCTTTTCGCCTATCTGTATCTTCTGGTTCGCATGGGACAGGTACAGCGCCTGCTTATCTGTATTTACGGAAATGAACTCAACGCCGCGTATGCCGTACTGTATCATACGGTTGACAGCGTTATTGCCCGCGCCGCCTACGCCGACTACCTTAAGCTGCGCAAGGTTGCCTCTTTCCATATCGAGTTCAAGACCAATAGGCATATCATTTCCTCCTGATAATTTATCTTACGTTACCAAACAGTTCTCTGATCTTTTTGATGAATCTGCTCTCGCTTACCATTCCTACCAGCCTGTCCACGCTGTCTTCTTCCTCAGCATGCATCACGAAATCCATTACCGAAAAAGCGCTGGCGTAATTTGGGGAGGAAAGTCTGGGCATCCACGGCATTCTTACCTTTAAAGGCACACCCATGAGCTTTTCCATGTATTCGCAGCTGCCCCGCATAAGGGCTATGCCGCCGCCGGTTATGTATACGGGGGGCTTTTCCTCAAGCCTTACTCCCATATCCTTGAGCATGCGCACAAGATAATCGGCAAGCTGCTTTGTGCGTTCCTCAATTATGAACTGTATCACTGCGTGATCGACGTGCATGGGACTTTTCCCCTCCATGCGTACTATATCTATGCTGTCCTGATAGTCCAGCGAATAGACGTATCTGCGTTTTACGTTCTCCGCAGACTGGGTGGATATCCGAAGCCCATAGGCCAGATCGTTTGCAAAGCTCACGCCGCCTATTCCCAGCGTCTCGCAGGCTATAAGGGCGGAGCCCCGTATGAAGCTTACGTCGGTCTGCCGCGCCCCCACGTCTATGAGCACCGCGCAGTCCGTCCTCTCCTCCTCGGGTATCACAAACAGTGAAGCCGAAAGCGGAACGCTTATATACATATCCGCTTCGAGATTCGTCCTGCTCAGTGCATCGGACACCGCTGCTCTGAACCCGTTCTGCATGTACACGTGGGATACTACGGCGCTGACCTCTTTTGCTGCCTGCCCAAGGGGCGGATCGGCGGTAACCGTTTCGCCTATTTTGAATTCCACCGGAGTGGAGTGCATCAGCTCGTACCCTTCAGGCTGCTCGAATGTGAGCGAGTCGTTTATCAGGTCGTCTATAGTGTCGCCGTTTATCCTTCCCGTGCGTGACTTTACCCCGGCAGATCCCTCATGCAGCACCAGCTTTGAAAAGCTTGCGGGTACGCCTACGGAAAGATCCCTTATGCGTACCTTTGCCTCACCCTCTGCCATTGCGATGGCGTCCACCACCGCGCTGGAGAAAAGCTGTTCGTCTATAAATCGTCCGTTCTCAAAGCCCGGATATTCCTTTACGCCCGCACCCCGGACGGTTATGCTGTCCCTTCCCTGTGCGCTGCATATGAGGCATATCACCTTGGAGCTTCCAATATCGAGTATGGCGGTATTCTGTTTCATTTTTCCTCCATAGCGCCCCTACTCTCCATATGCCATGAGAATATACTTCCACCTAATAGTTGGTCTAAGCATACCACACCACTATATTTTGTGCAATAGGATACAAGTATTTTTACACTTTGTAACTACTGGAAGTTACGGTGCAGGACTGGGTTCGGGCTGCTCCGTCCCGCCTTCCTCGGCCTTATCCGGCTCTGCTTCGCCGCCCTCGCCGTCTCCGCCCTTCTGTCCCTCTGTCTCCGGCTGGTACACCTCTGGCGGAGAATATACCGGATCGCCCAGCACGCCAAGGTCTATTGTTCCGCCCTCAAGGCCCATGGAAAGCACCTTGCTCAGCACGGGCGGCAGGTTTTCCAGCTTTCCCGTAAGGTTTTCGGGCTGTCCTATGTTGACCGTATAGCCGTATGTTGTAGTCATGCCTATCTTCAGGGGCTGCGACATATCTATGCTCTCTATTATGTCCAGCATTCCCTGATTGGAAAGCACTGCAATTATCTCAAGCAGCGTTTCGCTGTTGAATTCCGCATAGTCGCCGATCTTCTGGCCCACGGCGTAGCCGCCGGAGCTTACGCCGTAAACCGCTACCAGCCCGTTGTCGTTTGTCTGCGCTATCTCCATAACGCTGCCCTCCAGGTCTATCAGGGCATATGACCCCACGCCCACGATCGCTGCCACAGGCTTGCGTTCCTCTATGGTGATAATGAGCTTGTCCGGATACGCTCTTTTTATGTATGCCGAGCGTATATAGGGGCTGCTGAGCAGCCTGCTGCGGGCTTCTCCGAGATTGGCAAAGAGCATATGCTCGCCTATGTTAAGTCCGGATATGGTGAGCACCTCTCCCCGCTCCAGCTTTTCGTTGCCTACGACCTCTATGCGGTCTATTATGAGCGCAAAATAGAAGCCTATGGCTATGCCTGCCAATACGAGACCGAGCAGCAGCAGGTATACGCCCCTGTGCTCTTTCTTCTTGACATTTTGCGGCTCTTCTTCTCCAAATACGTGCAGTTCTTTTCGGGGCTCTCTTGTAGAGCGTCCGCCATAGCGCTGCTTTACCTGCTCTATGTCGACATAGGACACATGGCTGCGAGGCGGCTTTTTGCCGTCCCTGCGTCCTTCGTTCTTTACCACTCTGGTTTTTCCCTTATTGCGTACCATCTTCCCTCTTTATGCAGGCTCCGAGTGAATTCAGCGTCTCATCCAGCCGCTGGTATCCTCTATCGATATATTCCGTGTTCTCTACTGCCGTCATCCCCTCAGCACCCAACCCGGCTATGGTAAGCGCCGCTCCTCCGCGAAGGTCCTTTGCGTATACCACGGCTCCCGAGAGCTTCTCCACGCCCCTTACTATTGCGGTCCTGTCCTTTTGGGTTATATTTGCGCCCATTTTTATAAGCTCCGCGCAATGGCGGAAGCGGTTTTCGAAAAGGTTTTCCACTATTACGCTGGTGCCGTCCGCCACGGTACACAGGGCGAATATCTGCGCCTGCATATCCGTCGGAAAGCCCGGATAAGGCAGCGTTTCTATTAGTTTTATCTCTTCAGGCCGTCCCTTTGCCCGTATCTCCAGCGTATCCCTTCCGCAGCTTATATGACACCCTGCCTCGCGCAGCTTTGATATGAGGCTGCCTATGTGCTCCGGGCACACGTCTGTAAGCTCCGCTTCTCCTCCGGCCATCGCCACGGCGCACATGAGCGTTCCCGCAGCTATCCTGTCGGGCATTATTCTGTGCGCAGCTGCCGGCACTTCTTCCATTCCACCTTTTATGTATATGGTAGATGTGCCTGCGCCACGGATATCGCCGCCTATTGAGTTGAGGAAATTCTGCAGTTCCTCTATTTCCGGCTCCCGGGCGCTGTTGGTTATCACCGTATCGCCCGGGACGGCAGCCGCTGCCATCATTATGTTTTCTGTTGCGCCTACGCTGGGATAATCGAGGTGTATCTCGCCTCCGTGCATGTTGTGCCCGTCGCAAATTATGTAACCCCGCTCTTCCCTTATATCCGCCCCCAGCGCCGCAAGGCCTTTCAAATGAAGGTCTACCGGCCTATGGCCTATCTCGCAGCCCCCCGGGTAGGCGCACACCGCCTCGCCAAAGCGTGAAAGCAGTGGTCCCAGCATGAATATGGAGGAGCGCAGCTCCTTGGAAAGGCGCTGCGGCATAGGACTGCTTCTGGCGTTTCTGCCGGAAATTTTCAGCGCGTCCCCATCATAATACGATTCCACGCCCAGCTCACGCAGGATGCTCAGCATATTGTGAACATCCCGTATTTCAGGGCAGTTGAACAGCGTCATCTCTCCCCGGCTCATGACAGTCGCCGCCAGAACCGGCAGCGCGGCGTTTTTCGCTCCCTGGACCTTTACGCGTCCGCTCAGCCTATGCCCGCCCTCTATTATGAATTTGCCCATTGCGCCCCTCCCCTGCCGCCATTGCGGTACAATCCATACTATTCAGGAAGGATGGAATGGGTTAATTCTATATGCTTTCCGTATTTCTCGAAATATTGAGCAGTATGCCTGCCGCAGCCATAAATATTATGAGCGACGTGCCGCCGGCGCTTATAAAAGGCAGCGTCTGGCCGGTAGGAGGGACAGAACTGGTGGCCACGCCTATGTTTACTGCCACCTGTATGGCTATAACGCTGGTTATTCCGGCAGCCAGCAGGCTCCCGAACTTATCCTTGCAGCGGGCGGCTATGCGCATTCCCCGGCAAACGAGGAAAAAGTACGCGGCTATTACCAGCACACAACCTATGAAGCCAAGCTCCTCGCCTATTATGGCGAATATAAAGTCGCTCTCGCCGTATGTAAGAAACAGCAGCTTCTGAGTGGAAAAGTTAAGCCCCTTGCCGAAGAGACCGCCGCTGCCCAATGCGTACAGGGACTGTATCAGCTGATAGCCGTTTCCCTGAGGGTCTTTCCATGGGTTTGTGAATATTACCAACCTGTTCCAGCGGTACGTTTCCATCGACGCCGCAAGAAAGAACACCGGCACCGCCAGCAGGCAGAGGCCAACCAGGTGCCGCATATCCGCCCCTCCAAGGAACAGCATTACAAAGCCTATCATCATGACCACCATCATCATGGACATGTTCTTCTGCAGCAGCAGCAGTATGCAGATGATGCACATTATGATGAGCATGGGTACAATGCCCCGGGTAAAGCTCTTCATCTGAGGTGCCCTACGGGTCATAAAGGAAGCCATGTACAGTATGAGCACGAACTTTGCAAGCTCTGAAGGCTGGAAGGTTATCACATCAAACAGGTTCAGCCACCGCTTTGCGCCGTTTATATCCTCGCCCCAGAACACCGTAGCAAGCATAAGCAGAAGCGTCACCATAAGTCCAACGTTCCTGAGCTTTTCAAGATAGTGATAGTCCAACCGTGACATCACTATCATAACGCCAAGCCCCATGGCCATGTACTTTGCCTGGTTCTTCAGATAGTACAATCCATCGTAATTCAGGCTCGCCTTGTTCTGTGCGTAATAATAGCTGGCTGAAAATACCATCACAAGCCCGAAGGCGCACAGCAGCAGCACGGTAACGTAGAGCAGGAAGTCCATCTGCCCATTCTTCTTTTTGGCCTTCAGCGTTTCCATGCCGCACCTCCCTTCGGGTTATTCTATGCTGGTTACAGCTTATTTACGATATCCTTGAATATCTCGCCTCTCTGTTCGTAGTTGTCGAACTGGCCCCAGCTTGCAGCCGCAGGCGAAAGCAGCACCGTGCTTCCCTTGCCCGCCATCTCTCCCGCTTTCTTTATCATACCTTCAAAGTTGCCGTACCACTCCACGAATTCGCCTTTGTAGCCTGTCTTTTCGGCGGCAGCCTTTATTGCGGGTATATTGATTCCGGAGGCTATAACACCCTTCACAGTGCTGCCGAACGCCTCAAAAAGCGGCGTGAAGTCGCTGTGCTTATCGTAATCGCCTACGCCCAGCATGAGCACGGTGGGCTGGGTCATGGCCTTCACGGCCTTTATGGTGGAATCCGGGTTTGTCCCCTTGGAGTCGTTTACATAGCGGACGCCTTCCACCTCGCGAACGAACTCTATGCGGTGCTCAACGCCCCGAAAGGCGCGAAGTCCCCGGCACACCGCTTCTGCATCAAGGCCCATGCACATGGCAAGAGAGGCGGCGCACATGGCGTTTTCAAGGTTGTGATCGCCGGGTATCTGCAGTTCGCTCCGGTGTATAAGCCGCTGCTCATGGCCGTCCAGCCTCCATATCATATAGCCGTCCCGGAGGAGCATGCCGTTTTCCACGTCCTGCTTCTGCGAGAAATACAGCACGCGGGCCCTGGTGAGCTTTGCCATGTCCCTCACGATGGGGTCATCGTAATTCAGCACCGCAAAGTCCTGGGGAGTCTGGTTTTCAAAGCCCCTGCACTTTGCGGCTATGTAGTTCTCCATCTTATATTGGAACCTGTTAAGATGATCCTCAGTTATGTTCAGCATGCCAAAGGCGTTGGGACGGAAGCTCTTTATGCTTTCAAGCTGCAGTGCGGCCACTTCCGCTACTATGACGTCCCCATCTTTTACCTCCATTGCCCGCTCGGTTATGGGTATGCCAATATTGCCCAGCACGAACGTGCGCTTGCCCGCGGCTTTGAAAAGCTCGCCTGTCAGTGCAGTGGTGGTGGTCTTGCCGTTGGTGCCGCTTATGCATACGAACTTTGCGCCCCTGTGGCAATAGCGGTATCCCAGCTCTATTTCGCCTATCACTTCTATGCCCATATCCTGTGCTTTCCTGGCAAAAGGCTTGAATATAGGTATAACCGGGCTGAGCACCAACAGATCCACGCCGTCCAGCAGTGTCTCCGGCTCCTGTCCCATTGCGTTCACATACTCGATATCCTTGAGCGCTTCCTGGAGTCCGGATATCTCGCTCTTCATGTCGTTAATTATTACCTTGTAGCCGTTTTTATAGAGCAGTATTGCGCTGGCTATGCCGCTTTTGGCCATTCCGCAGATAAGAGCGGTCTTCTTTCCGTTTTGCATAATCCTGACTCCTTCCGAAACACATATTCGGTCTATATTTATTTTATAAATTATAGCACACGAGGCGTTCTTGCGCCCACTTCATGCGCGATTCTGTTAAAAAAAGCCCCCCGGAGGTGTCAGGGTGCTTGAGGCAACGAGCCACGTCCTGCCTCAAACGCCCTGCGTCCGCCTGCCGTGCCAAGCGCCAAAGAACCACGGCTGAAATACGGAACCCTGCCACCGGGCGGCAAAATAAACGCTAACGCTTTCGCAAAAATGTGATTCCATTTTTGCAAGTTCCCTGCATATGCTTAATACATATGCTCTTTATTGGAATGCCAAGAGGCATACCAGGCAAAGCAATGTGGTAACTATCATGTATCCCGCAACGATCTTTGTTTCGGAATAACCGAGAAGCTCAAAGTGATGGTGCAGCGGGGCCATCTTGAATATGCGCTTCCTGCGCAGCTTGTAGGAGCCCACCTGAAGTATCACGCTGACGGCGCTTGCCACGAAGCATGCGCCCATTATGGGAAGCAGCAGCACTGCCCGGGAGAACACCGCCATAGCAGCTATTGCTCCGCCAAGGGCCAATGAGCCCGTATCGCCCATAAATACCTTTGCCGGAAAGCTGTTGAACCTGAGGAACCCCAGACAGCCGCCCGCTACCGCCGCCGCAAATACAGCCATAGAATTAAGTTCGGCTGCGTACTGCGTCTGCCGGGCCTGTCCCATGTCCACTGGAGCATCCATTATGGAAGCCATGTAAAGGAATATCACCGTCATGGCCATGGAATATACCAGACTTACGCCGCTCGCCAGCCCGTCCAACCCATCGGTAAGGTTAACAGCATTGACTGTGCCGATTATCACGAATACTATGACGGGTATATAAAACGCGCCCAGCTCCCACTCAACCTTTGAGAAGGGAAGATAAATGCTGGTGCCTATAAAGGGACTGCGCTGTGCATATACGGCGATTATCAGGGCTATGAGGAACTGGGCGATTATCTTCTGATAAGCCCTGAGTCCGTCGGTATTGTGCTTCTTTACCTTGAGGAAGTCGTCCATGAAACCTACAAGAGCGAATGCCACTGTCATCAGCAGCGCCGGCATCACCAGCTCAGATGCCGAGTATGCAAATATCATTGTGGCCGCCACAATGCCCAGTATGAAGGTTATTCCTCCCATAGTAGGGGTGCCCGCCTTTTTGAGATGGGTCTCAGGGCCAAGCTTCCGCTCGCTCTGTCCAAATTTAAGCTTGTGCAGCAGGGGTATGAGCACCGGGCCCGATACCATAGTCACTGCCGCGCTCAGCAGCAGGGCGTATATTGCATACTTCATTTGCCAACTTCCTTCCGCGGGCCTTACAGGCCCAGTATCTCCGCCACTATTTCCTTTTCGTCAAAGTGGTGCTTGCCGCCGTTTATCTCCTGATAGTTCTCATGTCCTTTGCCTGCGAGTATTATAACGTCGTTTTTTCTGGCGTTCTTCAGGGCATACTCTATGGCTTCCCTGCGGTTTTCTATGACCACGTATTCACAGCCCGACTTCTTTACTCCTTCAACTATCGAGTTGATTATATCCATCGGGTTTTCCGTCCTGGGATTATCCGATGTCACTATTACGAAGTCCGAGAACCGACCCGCTATCTCGCCCATTATGGGGCGCTTTGCGTGATCTCTGTCGCCGCCGCAGCCAAATAGTGTAACTATCCTGCCGGTAGCGAAGCCCTTGACCGTCTTCAGCACATTTTCCAGTGCATCGGGGGTATGCGCGTAGTCGAGGAGCACCGTAAACTCATTTTTGCCGGTGGGCAGCGGCTCCAGCCTGCCGCTCACGCTCATCATATGCTCAAGGCCATACTTAATTGAGTCGAGGTTCCAGCCGAGGCTCAGGGCAACCGTTGCCGCGCCTATGGCGTTGAACACGCTGAAAAGGCCGGGGATAGGCACATTGAATCGGGAGGTGATGTTCTTATAGTTGAAGTCGAACTGTACCCCTCTGGTGGTTATGTCTATCTCGCTGGCGGTAACGTCCGCCTTTTCCCGTATGCCGAAGGTCATAACGGGTATATCAAGCCCCTCCATCATCCTATTGGCGTAGGGATCGTCCTTGTTTATCACCGCCATCCTGCTCTGCTTGAACAGCAGCTTTTTGGCATTGAAGTAGTTTTCAAAGGTCTTATGGTAGTCAAGATGGTCCTGGGTAAGGTTTGTAAACTCCCCCACATCGTACTCTATGCCGTGTACCCGCTTCTGATCCAGCGAATGGGAGGAGACCTCCATTATCACCACGTCCACCTTCTCGTCCTTCATCTGGCGGAGTATGCGCTGGAGATCGACGCTCTCCGGCGTGGTGCGCTCGGTGTCGATGATTATGTCGCCAATCATGTTGCGTATGGTGCCTATCAGGCCAACCTTCTTGCCCATGCGCTCTGCAATGGCTTTAAGCATGTATGTGGTGCTGGTCTTGCCATTTGTACCGGTAACGCCTATCATCTGCATTTCCCTTGAAGGATAGCCATAATACGCCGCCGCCATTTCAGCCATTGCGATGCGGGTGTCTTCCACCAGTATCTGCGGAACGTCTATGTCCAGCTTCCGCTCTACCACCAGCGCAGCGGCGCCTGCATCCACAGCCTGCTGAGCGTATTTATGCCCGTCCGCGAAGGTACCCACTATACAGCAGAACACGTCGCCATTTTTCACCTTGCGTGAATTGTATATGAGTTCCTTTACCTCTACGTCACGGCCTATAAGTTCATGTCGCGTAGGTCTGGCTAATTCACTCAAAAGCATCGCATTTCCTCCACTGGCCTTGCGGCCTCAATTCAAAATTTCTATCTTGGAAAACTCCACAAGCACTTCTGCTCCCACGGGGACTTCTTCCCCCGCAGCCGGAAACTGCCTTATTGCTGTACCGGTCTGATCCTCAGGCTCTATCCTGATCGCCAGTCCCTTGGCAGCAAGGGCGTCGTTTGCCGCGAGCCTGCCCATTCCTATTACATTTGGCACTATTGCGGTCTCGAGGCCGGTATCCTCCTGATCCACGTCCGTCGCCGCCGTATACAGCAATACGTCCGTACCGCGCTGCACCACCTCGTTGGTAGCCGGCACCTGCGCCGTTACCATATCCTCTTCATTATCCTGAAATTCAGCGTACAGCCCTGCTTCCTTGAGCAACGCCTTTGCTTCCAGTATGGTCATGCCCGTAAGGTCGGGCACGCTCACGGTATCCGCGTTTTCGGTTGGCAGATAGCCGTAGTGGCGAAGCGTCTCCTCCATTACCTGCTTTACATAGGGCGCCGCCACAGTGCTGCCGAATATGGTTCCTACCTTTGGCTCATCTACCAGTATCAGGCAGACGTATTCGGGGTCGTCGGCAGGGGCGAAGCCTATGAAGGAGGCTATGAGCTTGCCGCTTGCGATCTTCCCGTCCTCATACTTCTGCGCGGTGCCGGTCTTTCCTCCCACCCGGTAACCGGGTATGGAGGCGTTTTTACCGCTGCCCTCGGATACTACGCTTTCCAGTATCTCCCTCACCTGGGCGCTGGTGCTTTCACCTATCACCCTGCGCACCATGGTGGGCTCATTTTTAAGTATCACCCTGCCGTCCTTGTTTACTATGCTGTCCACGACGTAAGGCTGCATCAGCTCGCCGCCGTTTACCGCCGCACATACCGCTGTGCAGAGCTGTATGGGCGTTACCGCAATGCTCTGGCCGAAGCCTATGCGGGCAAGGTTGTTCTCAGTGATGTATTTTTCATGGGTAACTATACCCGAGGTCTCGCCGCTGATCCCGCTTCCGGTAGAAGAACCGAACCCGAAAGCGTAGATGTAATCGTAAAAGGTGGACTTGCCCATGGATAGGGCCATCTGCATAAAAGCCGGGTTGCAGGAATTCTGTACCGCCTTTTTGAGCGTCTCATGGCCGTGGCCGCCGCTCTTCCAGCACTTTATCCTCTCGCCGTTCACCGTGTAGCTGCCGCCGCAATTATATTCATTGGCGGAAGTCACCTTGCCGCTGTCCAACGCCGCCGAAAGGGTAATTATCTTGAACGTGGAGCCCGGCTCATAGGCATCCGCAACTATGCGGTTCCGGGAAAGTGCGTTCAGCGTCGCCACGTCGCTTCTGGGTGGGTCGTTGGGGTCGAAGTCCGGCTGAGTTGACATGGCTATTATCCTGCCCGTCTTGCAGCTCATTATTATGCCCTGCGCCGTCTCGGCCTTGTTGACCTCAAGGGCTTCCTTCAGGGCCTTCTCAAGGAAGGATTCCACCACGCTGTCCGTAGTGAGTTTTATATCGTAACCGTCCTCCGGATCCAATATCTCCTGAGAGCCGTAAGCTATCGCCTTATGGTTGGCGTCCGTCTCGGTTATCATTCTGCCGTTTTCGCCGGCAAGGTATTTATTGTATTTCTGCTCGAGGCCCGCCTGACCTGTGCCGTCCACCGTGGTAAATCCCAGCAGCTGGGAAAACAGGCTTCCCTCAGGGTAATATCTCTTTGAGTCTATAGCGGTGTAAACGCCGCTGCCCAGCATTCTGGACTTTATCTCGTCCACCACCTCGCGCTCCACCTGACGTTTCAGTATAACTTCTTTATAATACACGTCGTTGGAGTTCTTTTTGGTTGCCTGCTTCATCACGTATTCGCTGTCCAGATCCAATATATCCGAAAGCTCACGCACTATTCGCGGCAGGTCTTCCTGCTTGCGGCTGAGCTGATAAGGGTTGAGCAGCACCTTGTATGCCGTTCCGCTCTGGGCAAGCACTACTCCGTTAGTATCGGTTATGGTACCGCGCGCAGCGCTCAGCGAAGTATCCTGCGTCTGCTGCTCCTGAGCCATTTCAGACAGCCTCTTGCCGTCAATTATCTGTATCCAGAACAGCCTTATTATCAAAAGTATGAAAATGAACGCTATTCCACCCAAGGCAACGAACAGTCTTTTTTTGCCGGATACCGTAGGTCCTGCCATCAGCCGCCTCCAATTGTTATTGCGGCGAGCTCACACTCCCCGCGTCCGTTCCATCTATTTTAACTATCTGGGACGCGGCGGGATAGCCGAGTCCTGCAGCAAGGGCAGTTTCCCGGGCTTCATCGAGGTTCACGGCAGAATTGAGCCTTACCTCAAGTCTGTCCAGCGTCCTTTTGTTCTCCTCGATTGTGTTCTTATATTGATTTACCACCGCGTACTGTTCCGTTATAGTGGCATAGCGCACCATTATGGCCAGTATCGCTATGGCGGACATCAGTATTCCGCAAGTCACAGCCAGTCTTTGCAGCGGGCTGTATCTGGGCTTTACCGCAGGCTGGGCCACGGCTTCGGCCTGTGGGGTATCTGCCTCCGCAGGCATCCTGTGAGTATACACCCGCATAGTGGACGATCTCGCGTACACGTAGTCGTTATCCAGTTTTCTCGCCGCTACTGCCATGTTATTCAGTACTCCGTCAGGTTATTCTAAAGCTTTTTTATCGCCCTGAGCTTGCTGCTCCGTGACCTCGGGTTGTATTCCAGCTCGTCCGCTCCGGGCACGATTGGTTTTTTCGTCAGTATTTCCGCCGTAGGCTTCTTGCCGCAGGTGCATATGGGCGCTTTGGGGTCGCATGTACATGGATGCTCAAATATCTTAAAGGCCTGCTTGACTATCCTGTCCTCCAGTGAATGGAAGGTTATTACTGCCATGACCCCGCCGGGGTTCAGCAGATCATGGGCTCCCCGTATGGCCTTGTCCAATTCTGCAAGCTCGCCGTTTACTTCTATTCTTATGGCCTGAAAGGTCCTTCGCGCCGGGTGAGGGCCCTCTCTGCGGTTCGCCGCGGGTATGGCGTATTTGATTATGTCCGCAAGCTTAGTGGTGCTGTTAATGGGCTCCCTTTCCCGCTCGCGCACTATGGCCGACGCCACCTTGGCAGCGTAACGTTCCTCGCCATAGTCTCTTATTATCCTTGTCAGCTCCCCATGACTGTATCCGTTTACCACATCATATGCGGAAAGGCTCGCTCTGTCGTCCATTCGCATATCCAGCGGAGCTTCCTCATGGTAGGAAAAGCCCCGCTCAGGGGTATCCAGCTGATAAGACGAAACCCCAAGATCCAGAAGTATGCCTTCCACGCCGGTGACGCCCTCATTTGCCAGCAGGCTCTTCATATCGAAGAAGTTGCCGCGTATGGCCTTGAATTTATCTCCGAAGGGCTTCAGCCTTTCGCTTGCTGCGGCTATAGCCTCGCCATCGCGGTCTATTCCGTACAGCCTGCCATCAGTCAGCCGCTTGAGTATTCCCTCGGAATGTCCTCCGCCGCCCAGCGTTCCGTCCACGAATATCCCGCCGCGCTCTGGCGCTAAAAGCTCCAGCACCTCTTTGAGCATTATGGGTATATGGTGGAATTGTGTCATATGCCAAGCCCCGCAAGATAGCTGAGAGATTCCGCCATGGACTCTTCCCCGGCGTTATCCATCCTTTCCAGCTGCTCTTCCCATTTCTCGGCGCCCCATATTTCTATGCGGCTGCCCATGCCCACCAGCATGGCGTCGGAATTTATACCGGCGTACTCCCGGAGGGAGTTTGGGATAAGTATGCGTCCCTGCTTGTCCAGCTCACATTCGCATGCATTGGCGAACAGCCTTCGCATAGCGTTCTGCGCCTTCACATCGGACACGGCGACCTTTTTGAAGCGCTCCAGTATATCGTTCCAGAGTTCTACAGGCATACCATAAAGACACCTGCTGTCAGCATTGCCCATCATGTCACGGGTAATGATGACGGTGTCTCCGAGATCGTCGCGCCATTTGGCGGGAATAAAAACCCTGCCCTTGGCGTCCACGCTATGTCCGAAAGAACTTATCAACAACGCGGAAGCCTCCTCCTCAATATATTCTCACAGATATTGAGTTAAGCTTATTATAGCAACTTCCCCACCACTTTGCAACACTTTAAACCACTTTTATGTTCTTTTAATGGCTATTTACCTTTATTTTTCGCCACGTTTTGTCGCTTGAGCAGCTTTGCAAATAGTCAAAATATATGAAAACCTCCAAAAAACAAAAAAGCGGCAAAAACCGCTCTTTTATGCTTTTACGCGTTTATTAGGCTTATATCTCCGTTATCAGCTTCGGTACAAAATCCAGATGGTCGGCAGAACACAGCGTGTATTCTATGCCGTTGCGGATGCCCTCGAACGCATTGCGGCAGGCTTTGCCGTGAAGATGGCCGTATATCACCCGCTCCACGCCGTACTTCTCGAATATCTCCGTAAAGCCGCTTGGCGCCCGTTTCTCGTTGAATGGGGGGTAATGCAGCATGACGATGATGCGGCTGTCCTGTTTTGCTCCAGATAGCGACAGTTGGAGGCGGATAACCTCCCGGTCGTATATCTTCTGGTCTGTTTCCGGATCAAAGCCAGAGCTGCCAGGACATATCCAGCCGCGGGAGCCTGCTATTGTAACAGAGCCGAGCTCTACGGTGTCGTTTTGCAGCGCATACATACAGCGGGGCAGCATATCCCTCACCTTCGAAATAGAGCCCCACCAATAATCATGGTTGCCTCGCATTATCACCTTTTTGCCTGGTAACGCGGCAATATACTCTATATCCAGCCTGGCCTCATCGAGCTGCATGGCCCAGCTTATATCGCCCGGTATCAGCACTGCGTCCTCGTCGGACACGCGCTCACGCCAAGCAGCTGCTATGCGCTCGGCATGATTATCCCAGTTGGGCCCGAATATGCTCATAGGCTTATTCGAACTGTGGGACAAATGCAGATCACCTATTGCGAAAAGCTTCATTCATCGCTCCATTGCCCTTGTAGTAGGAGACGGAAGGTTTCAGTTTTCCCCGTCCTCTTCTTTATTTTCCTCGTCCATATCGTCCATATCGTCTGAGCCGAGGTTGGAATCGCCTCCCAGCTCCTTATCTATCTCTTCAAGCTCTATTTCGGGGATATCATCGTCTATGGGTACTTCCAGCTCATCAATGCCGTCCATATCGTCCACAACGGAGGATCCGTTAAGATCGTCCGCCCTCTTTTCAAGATTTTCCTGCCGGCGGGCTTCCCTCAGGCACATAGCACACAGCTCGCTGCCGCGGACGGCGGGGTTTTCGCCGCACTCTGTGCATATGGTTACTACGTCGTCAGTCTCCGCCTCGCCCTTCATATGGCGCTTGCAGACGTTGCAAAGCTGTTCATCGTCACGAATATAGTTCAGTTCGCATCTCGGACACTTTCTGAGACCCATATAACAATCCTCCAAAACGGCCTTTGATATGGTCGGTTTTATAACTTTATAAATAAGCCTTTGTCAGCTAATTTACTATTATGCTGTTACTGCTGCTCTATGTCAATACCGGCGCGCAGGTTTTTTACATCTTTTACCACCTGATCCATGCGCTGAAGCACAAAATCCCTGCCCCAGCCATCCTCCGAGGAAAAAGCTATTGCAGCGGGAGGCGCGCCGAGCTGTTTTGCCGCTGCGTTCGCCATCTGCGCCCGCTTGCTCTTTGCTATTTTATCCGCTTTTGTGGCGATGAGCGTGAATGGCAGGTTGTAATATATTATCCATTGCAGCATAAGTTTGTCGTCCTCGGTAGGAGCGTGGCGTATATCTATGAGCATGAATATATGATCGACGCGTCCGGAGGAAAGGTAATCCTCCATCAGCTTTCCCCATTTGTCCTTTTCGGTCTTCGGGGCTCTGGCAAAGCCGTAGCCCGGCAGGTCGACAAAGTAAAACTCCCTGTTTATCTTAAAGAAGTTTATGAGCCTCGTCTTTCCCGGGTTGGACGAGGTTTTGGCGAGCTTTTTGTTGTTGCAGAGGGAATTGATTAGGCTGGATTTGCCCACATTTGACTTGCCCACTATAGCTATCTCGGCGGCGGTCTTTTCGGGATAAGGGCTGCCAAGTCCCGCGCTGGTAACGAACTCTGCCTGCTTTATGGCAAACTCCATTTTTCTCTCCTTTCCTTTTGCATAGAGAATTGTATCAGCACTGCCCCAGATACGCAACAACATTTTTTAGTTAATCCATATTTTCTGCAAAGGCGAAAGTTAAAGGGAGAGCAAGAGCCCTCCCTTCAGTCTGTCAAAAAACCCCAGGGTTGATAAGGGGCCGCAGTCCCTTATGGCTTTATTCGGATTTGGCGACATGTGCGGCAAATCCGCAAAAAGCGCTTGCGCAGCAAGGCTTTCCCTGCATTCGGTGCTGGCCGCGCCATAGGCGCAAGCACCGGATGAAAAAACTCAAAAAAGTGGCGTTCAGCCACTTTTTTGACACTCTAAAGGGAGAGCAAGAGCCCTCCCTTTATAAAACGCACCCTCACTGGACCGCGCTTACGCCGCTTTCCCTTTGCTCTACTCTTATACGGCCGCTGTGCTTCGGCATATAGGCCAGAGCCTTTTCCATGACCGTCATTGCATTGGAAGCAAAGTGCAGCTCCAACGCCTTCTTTATCTCCTCCGGTACATCCTCCAGATCCTTGCGGTTCTCCTCCGGAATTATTACAGCCGTCATGCCTGCCCGGACCGCCGCCAGAAGCTTTTCCCGGAGGCCGCCTATCGGCAGCACGCGGCCACGAAGGGTTATTTCTCCGGTCATGGCTACGCTGCCCTTTACCGGTATTCCAGACAGCGCGCTGGCTATGGCTACAGTCATGGTGATGCCTGCGCTGGGGCCGTCCTTTGGTACAGCGCCTTCGGGCACGTGCAGGTGTATATCCTTCTCCCGGATTGTGGCTTCGTCAATGCCCAGCCTTTCGGCGTTGGCATGCACGAAGGTCAGTGCTGCCTTTGCGCTTTCCTGCATCACATCGCCCAGCTGGCCCGTAAGCATCAGCTTGCCGCTGCCCGGTACGGTCTGCACCTCTATTTCCAGCGTATCGCCGCCGGCGCTGGTCCATGCAAGGCCGTTGACAAGGCCGACTTCGTCCTTATGCGCCCTGGCGTAGCTGTTATACCTTGGCCTGCCGAGATACTCGTTTATGCGCGCCTTGGTGAGACGCACCTTCTTGGCCTTGCCGTCGCCTATGTCGCATGCGGCCTTTCGGCATATGCTGCCCATCACCCGTTCAAGGCTGCGCACACCGGACTCGGCTGTGTAGCCGCGTATTATGTCTGGATACAGCGGGTCGGGTATTGTCAGCATGCTCTTTTTAAGGCCGTTCTTCTCCATCTGCTTTGGCAGAAGATGGCGCTTGGCTATCTCTATTTTTTCCGTTTCAAGGTAGCCGGGTACCTCTATGACCTCCATTCGGTCCAGCAGCGGCGCGGGTATGGCGCTTCTGTCGTTGGCGGTGGTGAGGAACATCACCTTGGAAAGATCGTATGGCACCTCGATAAAGTGATCCCGGAAGGCGAAATTCTGCGCGCTGTCCAGCACCTCAAGCATGGCGGCCGCCGGGTCGCCATGGTAATCCCCCGCCAGCTTGTCTATCTCATCGAAAAGTATCACCGGGTTCATCACCCCGGCCTGACGCATAGCGGATATCACCCTGCCCGGCATCGCACCTATATAGGTGCGCCTATGGCCCCTTATTTCAGCCTCGTCCCGTATGCCGCCCAGGCTCATTCGGACGAACCGCCTGCCTAAAGCGTCGGCTATGGACTTGGCGATAGAGGTCTTACCTACGCCCGGAGGGCCTACGAAGCATATGACCTGCCCGTTCACCTTACCGGTAAGCCGTGCCACAGCCATGTACTCTATTATGCGTTCCTTCACCTTGTCCATGCCGTAGTGGGCGGAATCCAGCGTCTCCCGCGCATGGGCGAGGTCCATGTTGTCCGTGCTTTCCTCGTTCCAGGGAAGGTCCAGCATACACTCTATATAATTCCGCGCGGAGGGCGCCTCGTGTGAGCCTGCGGGCAGGTCCCCGTAGTGCTTTATCTCGCGCTCGATTACTGAACGCACGCTGTCAGGCATCTGCTTATGCTCAAGCTTTGCCATGAATTCGTCCGCTTCGGTATCGCTGCTCTCACCCAGCTCCTTGCGTATGGCTTTTATCTGCTCGCGGTAGTAGTATTCCTTCTGGCTCTTGTCAACCTGGTACTTTACTTCGGCAGCTATGCGTCTGTCCGCCTTGAGTATATCTATCTCGCCCACAAAGAAACTCAACAGCTTCTTCATTCGCTCTGCAGGATCCAACTCCTCCAGTATTTCCTGACGCTGCTCCGGGCGCTTCAGGACAGCGTTGGCGGCAGCGTCTGCAAATTCGCCGGGCATCAGCTTTGCCTCGATATTCGCCATGATGTCCGAGTTGAGTTTAGGGCTGAGCTGGGCGTACTCGCCGAGCTTTTTGTCTACCCTGCGGCGCAGCGCCTCCGCCTTGGCAGGCTTGCATTCCTCGTCCTCCAGCATCTCTATATCGGCGGAGAAGCCCTCGCCGTCGTCCCTTACCTTCACGGCGAGGGCGCGGCACACTCCCTCTACAAATACCCTCGCAGAGTCACCGGGCATTGGCAGCACCTGTCTCAGTGCGCAGAGAGTACCGGTTTCATATATGTCGTCCGGCTCGATCTCGGATATTTTTGGATCCTTCTGGGCACTTACGAATATAAGCCCTTCCTCATCCATCGCCCTGTTGAGGGCATGCACGCTTTTGGGCCTGCCCGCGTCGAAATGCAGCATTTCTCCGGGCAGCACCACAAGGCCCCTCAAGGCCACAGTGGGGATATCTTTATACGTTTTTTCGTGTTCTACCATGTCTTCTGCGTTATCCTCAGTATAAATTATATATGTGATTATACTTATACCATTGGATTTTGACAACAGTGTGTATATGGTAAAAACCTTTTTTAAGCCAAATTTAAGCCGTTGTGCACAGGAAGGGCAGCACTCCGTCTATCTCCTCCTCAGCGGGTATATCGAAGGCTATGCGCATCACCTCGGTTATGTCGGCTGCTGCGACCACCCGCGCCTTCGCCTCCTCAAACTGCCTCTCGTAGTTGGCCTCGGGCACTATTACCGTATGTGCTCCCGCCTCTATGGCGGCCACCAGCTTTTCCCTCACGCCGCCTACGGGGCGTACCTGACCGTTTACGGTTATCTCTCCTGTCATGGCTATACCCGCAACGGGGGCCTTGCCGGATATGGCACTCATGAGCGCCACGGCAAATGCTATACCTGCGCTGGGGCCGTCCATGGGGAAGCCTCCGGGGACGTTATAATGTATGTCATACGCCCCGCAGTCCAATCCGAAGCGGTTTTTGAAAGCGCTCAGCACATTCTGCGCCGATGCCATGGCAGTACTACGCCGCTCAAGGCGTTTGCCCCTCATCTCTATCTCCTCCCGCTCCACTGCGCCGCCTATGTCCAGCCGACCAAGCGCGCCTCTCGCCCGCTCCGCCGCACACTCTATTTCCATTATCATGCCGTTCCCGCCGCCCACTACACCTATGCCTATGGCTGTGCCGGGCAGCATATGCTCAGGCATTCGGATATCGGGCCGTTTGGGGCAGTTGCTTATTTCGGACACCCACTCCATATCAGAAAAGGTTATCCTGCGCCGGTTCTGAGTATATACCGCACCCCCGGCAAGCTGTATCATATTTACCGCGTCGCGCCCGGACATGCAGCATTGTGCGCAAAGCTCAGCTGCGGCATCATCCATATCGTATCCCAGCCGTTTCGCCGCGCCCCTGGCAATGGTCAGCATGCTTTCGAAGGACAAAGGCTTAAAGAACAGCTCCACACATCTTGAACGCAGCGCCGAAGGCAGCTCCTCCGGCTGCCGGGTAGTAGCTCCTATGAGCCTGAAGTCCGCCGGCATGCCATTCTGGAATATGTCATGTATATGCTGAGGTATATTTGCATTGTCCTTTGAGTAATAGGCGCTGTCGAAGAATACCTTCCTGTCCTCCAGCACCTTCAGCAGCTTGTTCATCTGCACCGGGTGCAGCTCGCCTATCTCGTCCAGGAACAGTATGCCGCAATGCGCCCGGCTCACCGCTCCCGGCTTGGGCTGAGGAACCCCCGCAGAGCCCAACGCCCCCGCTCCCTGATATATTGGATCGTGAACCGAGCCCATTAAGGGGTCGGCTATGGCCCTTTCGTCAAAGCGTACGCAGGTAGCATCCACCTCCACGAACTTAGAGTTTTTGTCAAAGGGAGAATCCTTCTGCCGCCTGGCCTCCTCCAGCACCAGCCGCGCTGCGCAGGTCTTGCCGCAGCCCGGAGGGCCGTATATTATTACGTGCTGAGGGTTTGGCCCGCACATGGCGGCGCGCAGCGCCCTTATTCCCTCCTCCTGACCTATCACCTCGTTCATTTTGGCCGGACGTGCTTTTTCAGAAAGCGGAGTATTCAGGGAGCGCTTGCGCATTTCTGCAAGCTCCTTCATCTCTCTGCTCTGTTTTTGCGTACCGCCGCGCCGCTCAGGTTCGCCCTGTATGAGCTTTCTCGTCCTTCTTTTTTTCCACCAAACATAGCCCCATATGCAAAGCTGCGATATTATCAGCAGCCATACCGCTCCTTTTTCCATACGCAAATTCCTTTCTCAAGCTGTTTTTAAGTGTAGTATGCCCGTACAGGAGCAAAAGGCGCGGTGGGAAAACCAGCCATGTATGGGTTTATTTATACTTTTTTTACTTCCGCGCCCCCTATGGGCATGTTATAATATAAAAGACTAAAGACTGTATCAGGAGGTGCGAAATGAACCCGAAACGCTTGGCCGCCCTGCTTCTCATCGCCTTTACGCTGCTCTCGCTGCAATCGGCCGCCCTGGCAAACGCCGCGGAGCCGCCTTCCTTCATCATTATCGTATCCAATCCTCCCGACGGCCTTGAGCTTTCCATACCCTCCGGCGCACCGGGCGCGGAGCCCTACGTTCTTCAAAAAACAGTAAAGGGCTGGGAAAGCCATTATCGGTACTTTTACGGCGGGGATCCGGATAGCGGCAGCAGGAAGGACGAGCTTACCGTAAAATACGGCGATACCCAATTCACGATCCCCTTCGCGCCCGCAAAGGGGAGATACGGAGTCCTGTACACCCTCGACGTGGCGGGCCGCACCATCGCAGAGGGCGAAAAGCCCCTTCGCACGCCGCTGCTCATAGCCATGCGGGTGCTGCTCACGCTCGCCATAGAGGGTCTCGTGTTCTACCTGTTCGGCTACCGTGAAAAAAAGAGCTGGCGGGTGTTTTTCATCGCGAACCTCGTCACTCAGACCGGTCTGAACCTGCTCTTCCACGGCATTTCACTGGGCTATATGTGGGCGATCGTCTTCTATCCGCTGGAAATGCTTATAGCCGCCATTGAGGCCAAGGTATACTGCGGCTTTATAACCGAAAAGAGCAAAAAGATGAGTATCCTCTGCGCGGTCGTCGCGAATCTGCTCAGCATGCTGTGCGGCGGATACATAATAAGCCACTTGCCTATCTGACCGAATACTGCACGCAAAAATGGGCTGCCCTCGCAGCCCATTTTATGACGCTTTTGTTTAACCCTCTCTTGCTATGACCCGGCCCATGAGCACTCCCATGACGGAGGCCATCATAAGGCCACGGGTCCAGCCGCTGGAGTCGCCAAGACAGTGGAGTCCCTTTACGCTGGTGTTGAAGTCGGTGTCCATCTTCACGCGGTTGCTGTAAAACTTAAGCTCCGGCGAATACAGCAGCGTTTCGTAGGACGCGAAGCCCGGCACTACCTCGTCCATGGCCTTTATGAAGTTGATTATATTTATCATGGCCCTGTACGGCATGGCGGCGGTTATGTCCCCCGCCACCACATCGGGCAGGGTAGGCTTTACGTTGGACTGGGCCAGCTCCTTCTGCCATGTGCGCTTGCCGTCCAGTATGTCCCCGAAGCGCTGCACCATTATGTGCCCCGCGCCCAGCATATTGGTAAGCTCGCCCACCTTCTGAGCGTAGGCTATGGGCTGGTTGAAGGGCTCGCTGAAGTTGTGGGATACAAGTATGGCGAGATTGGTGTTGTTGCTTTTTATGTCCTTGTAAGAGTGGCCGTTTACCACAGCAAGGTCGTTGTCGTAGTTTTCCTGGCTCACAAATCCGCCGGGATTCTGGCAGAAGGTGCGCACCTTATTCTTGAAGGGCTTTGGATAGCCTATGAGCTTGGACTCATAGAGTACCTCGTTTACCCGCTCCATTATCTCGTTTCGCACCTCGACCCGTACCCCTATATCCACCGTTCCGGGCTGATGAGCTATGCCGTGATCGGCGCAGAGTTTTTCCAGCCAGTCCGCACCCCTGCGGCCGGTAGCCACAACGGTATGCTTTGCCTGTACGGCGCTGCTCTCCTTGCCGTTAGTGATATACACTCCCTTACATTCCTCGCCTTCGAGTATAAGGTCGGTGCATTCCCAGCCAAACAGCATCTCTACGCCGTTGCTTTGCAGATACTTTTCTATGGCAAGGTAAAGATCCTGAGCCTTTTCTGTTCCCAAATGCCGTATCGGGCAATCCACAAGGCGAAGTCCGGCCTTTATGGCACGCTTGCGAATATCCTTTACCTCCTCGGTATTACCTATTCCCTCCACCCTGGTGCTTGCTCCGAATTCAAGATAAATCTTATCCGCATAATCTATCGTTTCCTGCGCAACGTCCGTTCCTATGAGACTTGGCAGGTCGCCTCCCACCTCGCAGCTCAGCGACAGCTTACCGTCAGAAAACGCGCCCGCGCCGGAAAAGCCCGTAGTAATGTGGCAGTATGGCTTGCAGTTCATGCAGCGGCCGGTCTTCGCTTTCGGGCAGCGGCGGTTCTCGATAGCCTGCCCCTTTTCCACGATCAGTATGCTCTGCCCGCTTCCCTTGCGCAGCATTTCAAGCGCGGTGAATATGCCCGCCGGTCCCGCGCCGATTATCACTACGTCTTTTTTCATTGGCAATACCTCCGTCATTAAAAAATTAAGCCGGCAAAGCGCCCTTTAAAATTGGCCTTGCCGGTTGTTGACTTATGTTCCGGCCCCTGTTTTATACGCGGGGATCCTCGGTTCAGCAGGCGTCGCCCAGCTCAGGGGGCGGAAGCTGCTCTTTCTGTTTTCTGTACCCGAACACCGGAGGCGCCTTCTTTTCGATGACGTCCTTGGTTATGGTACAGCTCTTTATATCGCTCCTTGAGGGTATGTCGAACATGATGTCCAGCATTACGTCCTCAAGTATGGCTCTCAGACCTCTGGCGCCGGTCTTGCGCTCTATGGCGAGATCCGCAACCCTCTCCAGCGCGTCCTCGTCAAACTTGAGCTCCACGCCGTCCATCTCGAACAACCGCTTATACTGCCGGGTAAGAGCATTCTTCGGCTTTGTGAGTATGTCTATCAATGCCTTGCGGTCAAGCTGATGCAGCGTGACTATCACGGGCATTCTTCCCACGAATTCCGGTATAAGGCCGAACTTGAGCAGATCCTCCGGGAGTATGTTCTTCAGTATGGAACCTACGTCCTTCTCCACCTTGCTCTGCACGTCCGCACCGAATCCCATTACGCTCTTGCCGGTGCGCTTGGTTATGATATCCTCAATGCCTGCAAACGCGCCGCCGCAGATGAAGAGTATGTTTGTGGTGTCTATCTGTATAAACTCCTGATGGGGGTGCTTGCGGCCGCCCTGAGGTGGAACGCTGGCAACCGTCCCTTCCAGTATCTTAAGCAGCGCCTGCTGCACACCCTCGCCGGAAACGTCGCGGGTTATGGATGGATTTTCGCTCTTACGGGCGATCTTGTCGATTTCGTCGATGTATACTATGCCCTTTTCCGCACGCTCAACGTCGTAATCCGCCGCCTGAATGAGCTTGAGCAGTATGTTTTCTACGTCCTCGCCTACGTAGCCGGCCTCCGTGAGCGATGTAGCGTCAGCAACGGCAAATGGAACGTTGAGTATCTTCGCAAGGGTCTGAGCCAGCATGGTCTTGCCGCAGCCGGTAGGCCCCAGCATGATTATGTTGCTCTTTTGAAGCTCCACGTCGTCCTTCTGCTTGCCGGCGTTTATACGCTTATAGTGGTTGTACACGGCGACGGCCAGCGCACGCTTGGCGGCTGTCTGACCTACCACATACTCATCGAGAGTATCGGAAATCTCCTGGGGTTTCGGTATGTCCTTGAGGTCTGTCTCCACCGTGGAGAAGTCCTCGTCTATTATTTCCTGGCAAAGCTCTATGCACTCATTGCAGATGTACACGCCGGGGCCCGCGATTATGCGATTCACCTCGTCCTGTGGCTTTCCGCAGAATGAGCACTTTATCGTGCCGGTATTTTTTTCTTCGTTTTTCGCCATCAATTACCTCCTGGGCGGAATTATCTCGTCTATGAGACCGTAGGCAAGCGCCGCCTCGGCATCCATATAGTTGTCGCGCTCGGTGTCAGCCTGTACCTTTTCAATCGGCTGACCGGTACGTGCGGAAAGTATCCCGTTCAGTTTCTTCTTGATTTTTACCAGCTGTTCAGCCTGAATGGCTACGTCGGTGGCCTGGCCGCGCGCGCCTCCCAGAGGCTGGTGTATCATTATCTCGCTGTTGGGCAGCGCCCTGCGCTTGCCCTTTGCGCCTGCCGCAAGCAGAAAAGCGCCCATGCTTGCCGCCATGCCTATGCATATGGTAGATACATCGCATTTGATGTACTGCATGGTATCATATATCGCCATGCCCGCAGTGACGGAGCCACCGGGGCTGTTTATATACAAGCTAATGTCCTTATCCGGATCGTCCGCTTCAAGGAATAGCAGCTGAGCCACGATAAGGTTGGCAGAATCGTCATCGACCTCGCCGCCAAGGAACACTATACGATCCTTTAGCAGGCGGGAATATATGTCATAGGAACGCTCCCCCTTGTTTGACTGCTCTACTACCATCGGTATAAGATTCATAGTGTTCATCTCCTTTATTGTCTGAATACATCGTGCCATTCGTTATAAATGCCTCGCCGCACGGCACGGTGCGGCGAAGCAGTACAGGTGACAATTATCGGAAGATACTCGCGCCTTACTCAGCGTCCTTCTCCTCAGTCTTTTCCTCGGCCTTCTTGGTCTTCCTGGCAGAAGCCTTCTTTGCAGGCTTCTTCTCGGCCTTCTCTACCTCTACGGCGGTATCGGTCATTACTGCCAGAGTCTTGTCGACCATTATCTGATCCGCAAAGAACTTCTTGTCGTCCTCGCTGAGGCCCTTCTTGAATTCCTCGGCCTTGTCGCCAAACTGTGCGCAATACTCATCTACCTTGGCGTTTATTTCTTCTTCGGTAGCCTTGATGTCCTCAGCCTTAGCCACGGCGTCGATCACCAGCTGGCTCTTTACCCTGCGGGCCGCGTCTATGCGGCTCTCCTTGCGGAAGGACTCCATATCGGTGCCGGTGTACTTCATGTAATCCTCAAGGCTGATGCCCTGCATACTGAGGCGGTAGCGGATATCGTTGAGTATGGCGTCTATCTGCCGCTCTACCATGATATCGGGTATGACTACCTCGGCGTTGTCAACGGCCTTGGCTACTACGGCGTTTTCCTTCTCGGTCTCAGCATCGCGCCTGGCCTTCTTTTCGAGCTCCTCGCGCTTTGCCGCCTTCAGCTCGTCAAGAGTGTCATATTCGGATACGTCCTTGGCGAACTCATCGTCCAGCTCCGGCAGCTCCTTTTTCTGTATGCCGTTCACCTTTACATGGAAGGTGGCATCAGCGCCGGCCAGGGCTTCGCTGTGATACTTTTCGGGGAACTTTACCTGAATATCCCTCTCCTCGCCCGCATTCATACCTATCATCTGTTCTTCAAAACCGTCGATGAAGGTGTGGGAGCCTATCTCAAGGGTCTGGCCCTGAGCGGAGCCGCCCTCGAACTTGATGCCGGATACGCTGCCCTCATAGTCGAGGTTTACGGTATCGCCGTTCTCAACGGGGCGCTCGACATCTACCATGCGCGCGACCTTTTCGCGCTCGCGCTCGATCTCCGCAGCCACGTCGTCATCCGTAACATTATACTCGCGCTTTTCTATTTCTATACCCTTATACTGACCCAGCTTGACCTCGGGGCGCACGGCAACCTCTGCGGTAAACACCAGATCCTTGCCGTCCAGTGGCAGGTCAACTATGGAAATGTCAGGCCTGTCGATCACTTCTATGTCGTGCTCCTTTATGGCTGCCTGATATACCTCGGGGTAGACGATATCGAACGCATCATCAAAAAAGGCCAGCGGGCCATAGGCGTTTTCGATCATCTTGCGCGGAGCATGTCCCTTGCGGAAGCCAGGGACGTTGAACTTCTTGCCGTTGGTATGATAAGCCTTCTCAACGGCCTCCTCAAACTTCGCCGCAGGTACCTCGATAGTGATTTTCACCTTGCCGTTTTCCAGCTTTTCCAAAGTTGCCATTTATAAACCTCCGAAACCACATATATATGTGTATCAATTTGCGGGCACACCGCCATTAGCATATAATAGCATACAACATCACCGTTTGCAATGAATCATTGTGTATAAAATATAATAAAACGGAAAACAAAAACGGCGGGATACATTTGCCCGCCGTTCTTTGTCTGTGCTTTACCTTTCGCTGCCCCAGAAGAACAGCGCGATGGTGCCGGGGCCGGAATGGGCGCCTATAACGGGGCCGACATAGTTTATAACTATATCCTGCACGCCTGTGCGCTCGCGTACCAGATTTGCCAGATACTCCGCGTCCTCGAGGCTGTCGCCGTGGCTGATGAAGATAGTCTCGTTTCTGCCTGGCAGCATAGTGGATTCCATGCTGTCCGCCAGTGCCTTCAGCGCAGCCTTCCTTCCCCTCGCCTTTCCGACGGCTACCAGATGGCCCTCATTGTCCATATGCATAACAGGCTTTATGCTGAGCATGGTGCCTATCGCGGCGGTGGCGGCGGAAATGCGCCCGCCCCGCTTGAGGTAATTCAGATCGTCCACGGTGAACCAGTGGCACATGTGCAGCTTTTCGCTTTCAACGAAGTCCCTCACCTCTTCTATGGTCGCGCCCGCTTCCTTTTTCTTCGCGGCATAGTATGTTATCATGCCCTGCCCGAGGGACGCGGCAAGCGTATCCACGGTATAGATCTTTCTGTTGGGGTACTTTTCCCTGAGCTCGCGCGCGGCGGATTCGCCGGAATTATATGTGGTGCTCAGTCCAGTGGAAAAGCCTATATACAGTACATCCTTGCCCTCACCGAGCAGCTTTTCCATTTTTTCCTCAAAGGCAGCAGTATTTACCGCAGAGGTCTTGAGCTCCTTTCCCTCTCTCGCCAGCTTATAGAACTCCTTAAAGCCTATCTCCCGTCCGTCCAGCCAGTTGCGGTAATTTTTTCCGTCCGCCATAACCTCAAGAGGCAGCACCTCAAGGCCAAGCTGATCCGCCAGTTCCTGAGGCAGGTCGCAGGAAGAATCAGTCATTATCACATATTCTTTACTCATATAGCATCGTTCCTCCCGGTAATATTCTTTATTAACGGCAACATTATACCTTGACTTTTGGCTGTTTTCAACAAATCTGTTACAGTTCACCGATTGTTCAAATTTTAAAACTATTTATATCTATTTAAATATTTCCCTCTTGCTGAGCGCCCGGTACAGCAAATAGCCAAGCAGTCCGCAGCACACGGCCTCTCCCACTGTTACCGTCAGAAAAAAGTACCAGTAGCTTCCGGGAAAGGCGTATACGTATTTGAGCACGAATGGCACTATCAATCCGTTTGACAATATGGGGAACACAGGGGCAAGCTTAGGCCTGTTCCGGAACCTGTATGTCAGGTATGCGCCTATCAGTGTCGCAAGAGATCCTATGGCCACGTCCCACGGCAGCGCGCCGGTGACGAGATTTGCTATTGCGCACCCTATGAACAGCCCCGGAACCGCTGCGCCCGTAAACACAGGCAGCACCGTCAGCGCTTCCGAAAGTCTGAACTGTATCACGCCGCCGGACAGCCTAACTGCTGCCGACACCAGAGTCAGCACCACGTATATCGCGGCTATAGCAGAGGCATAGACCATGCCTCTTGTATTACCCTTTATCTTCATCATAAGATTATGCTCCTTTATCCCTCTCGTTTGTTTTCCATATGGGCCTTATACTTTTTGCCCACATTCGCGCCAGAGCCCATAACTGAGCCGCGCATTATTGTATCCGCGCCGAAGCGGCCGCGTATGTCGTCCACCGCCCTATCCAGCTTTCGGGCCCTGTCCTTACCTTCATCGCAGAACATACACTGCTGGGCGTATTCCTCTTTTGTCACGTTCAGCAGCCCTATGCCGAGCAGACGAAGCGGGGTATGCTTATCCCACAGCTCATCAAACAGGCTTCGGCAAAGCTTATATATTTCGTTGGTTATATCGGTAGGCTCCGTCAGCTTTTTCTGGTGGGACCTGTTTTTGAAGTCGTTGCCCCGTATGGTGACTGACACGCCGTATGCCTTTGCCCCTTCAGAGCGCATTCGGGCCGCTACGCTGTCCGCAAGGGCCAGAAGTATTTTATACGCCTGCTCCGCCGTTACAACGTCCTCTTCCGTAGTAGTGGATATGCTGTACCCTTTTGCCTCCTCCGCCTCTGTAAGCACGGAGGATTCGTCCCTCCCGTTGGCATACTCCCACACCTGCCTGCCCATTTTCTGCCCAAGCAGCGCCTGTATGCTTAAAAGGCTGGCCTTTGCCAGTGCGCCAATTGTAGTTATACCCGCCTGCTCCAGCTTTCTCGCCGTAGCCGGGCCTACCGTAAAAAGCTCGCCTACCCGCAGTGGCCATAGCTTTTCCCGTATCTCCCCGTCAAACAGGGTATGAACCTTATCCGGCTTCTCAAAGTCGCTGGCCATCTTTGCCAGCAGCTTGTTGTTGGCAACGCCTATATTCACGGTAAAGCCCAGGGTATCCCGTATCTCGTCCTTTATTCTTCGGGCAAGTTCTACCGGGTCGCCATAAAGTTTTTCCGTGCCCGTCATATCCAGAAAGCACTCGTCGATGGAATACTTTTCAACGGCTGGGGCGTACTTACGGCATATATCCATGAACGCTCTTGAGTTGCGTTCATACAGTCTGAAATCAGGCTTGGCAAGAAACAGGTCCGGACACTTGCGCAGTGCCATGGCCACAGGTTCGCCTGTGGTAACGCCGTATTTCTTTGCGGGTATGGACTTGGCAAGTATCACGCCGGTGCGCTTATCCCTGTCTCCTCCTATGGCCGCGGGTATCAGGCGTATATCCTGTTCGCCCTCTCTTACCCGCTTTGCCGCCTCCCATGAAAGAAAGGCACTGTTTACATCCACGTGGAATATGATCCGCTGCATGCTCGCCCTCCTTTTTATTTGCTGCTCAGCAGTTTTTTCCTCGCCTTCCAGTCAGGCATGAGCGTCTGCATCAGCGCGTAGAAATCCTTTGAGTGGTCGGGATGGACGAAGTGGCAAAGCTCATGCAGCGTCACCATTTCCGCCGCCGCTATGGGGTAGGCTATGAGCCGCTTATTAATTGTGATGCGCCCCTTTGTATAGGCGCAGCTGCCCCAGCGGGAGCTCATTGTGCGGAGCTTGATTTCAGGCTTTTTTACGCCCCAGCCCCGTATAAGCGGATACATTCTGTCCAATACCTCGGAGAAAATCTCCGCGCACAACCCATCCAGATATTTTTGTACCAGCTGCCGGCGCTTATCGCCGTCAGAGATATCCTTCAGCGTGACATATAGCCTGCCGTTCTTCTGCTCAACGCCCTGGCTGCTGCCTTGTATCACTGTCACCGGCAGCACGCGTCCAAGCACTGTTATGCTGTCGCCCGCCGGGTCGTTAAGGGGTCTCTGCGCCAACTTTGCCCCTTCTATGGCTGACAGTATAAGTCCTGATCGGCTCTGCATGAATTTTTCTATTACCGTAAGGCTCACCGTAGGGCTTGCGGAGACATATACCGTGCCGTCCTGCCTTATGCGGAGGTTTATGTTTTTGACCTGCTTTCGCTGTAACTCGTACTCTATGTCCTGCCCGTTTAATACTATGTGCCTTCGCGACAGCCCCTTGTTCATGCCCTCTTGTCTTCTATTGGCTTTACGCCGTAGGCAGCCCCTTCCTTTACGGTCTTGAGCCTTTCCACAAAGTCTTTCATGGCCTCGGATATCTTTATCTCCTGAGGGCATACCCTCTCGCAGCTGCGGCAGCCTATGCAGGCGGAGGGCTGCTTGTCGGCGGGTATGGATGCCAGCCACAGAGGCGCCCTGAGCCCGCCCTGGGAATACACATGCTCGTTGTAATGCTCGATAAGCATAGGTATATCCAGCCCCTTGGGGCACTTGGCGGTGCAGTAGCGGCAGCCTGTGCATGGCAGCGCTATCTCACTTATCATCTTATCGGCAACGCCTGTAAGCGCCGTCAGCTCATGGCTGTCCAGAGGCTTATCCTCGCTGAATATCCTTATATTATCCGCAAGCTGCTGCAGGTTTGACATTCCGGAAAGCACCATCGTTACCTCGGGTATGCTCTGGAGGAATCTGAATCCCCAGCCCGGTACGCTCTCGTCCGGACGCAATGCCGTGAGTTCCGCAGCGTATTTATCGTCTACAGTCGCAAGCTTGCCGCCCCTGAGTGGCTCCATGACCCATACCGGCAAACCGTATTGCTTTATGAGCTCCACCTTTTCCTTTGCGTGCTGGAACTTATAGTCCAGATAGTTCAGCTGTATCTGGCAGAATTCCAGATCCTTGCCGTAGGCGTCCATAAAGCGGCGCATCACATCCACCCGGCCATGGGTAGAAAAGCCCAGATGCCGTATGCGTCCCTCCTTCTTCTGCTTCAGCAGGTACTCCATCACGCCGTACTGCGGATCCATGTAGTTATCCACATTAATCTCGCACACGTTGTGGAAAAGATAAAAGTCAAAGTAGCCCACGCGGCACTTTCTTAGCTGCTCCTCGAATATTTCCTCTACCCTGCCTATGTTTTCCCGTATATTTCCCGGGAACTTTGTGGCGAGGTTAAAGCTCCCTCTAGGGTAGTCAGCGAGTATTTTGCCTATCATCCTTTCGGAATTGCCGCCGTGATACATCCATGCGGTATCATAGTAATTTATTCCGTTTTTCATGGCAAAGTCTACCATTTCCCGCGCTTTTGCCTCATCGATGCTCTCTTCTTTGCCGTTTACGACCGGCATACGCATCGTGCCAAGCCCCAGCGCGGAAAGCTTTTCTCCCTTGAAATCCCGGTATATCATGGTTGTCCTCCCTATATGTTCTGTTCAAAGCAAATCGCGTGCATATAGATTATACTATAATCCCCATATATTTTTAACAAAAAAATACCGCCCCGGTAATTCGAAGCGGTATGAGAGCTGCTTTTTACTTTTTGTACCAGTCCAGCACCCTCAGGCTCCTGTCCGCCTTGTTGAGGACCTCGGTCTCGCCCTTTTCGTTTATGCAGACGATGTTCTCAACGCGCATGCCGAAGCGCCCTCCGAGGTACACCCCGGGCTCTATGGAGAAGCACATGCCCCTTTCAAGGTGCCTGTGGTTTATCTGATTTATATAAGGCCCTTCATGTACCGAATAGCCTATGCCGTGGCCCACGCGGTTAACAAGGGTATGTGCGTAACCTTGCTCGTCCAGCACATCCCGGGCTGCCTTATCTATATCGGGTATGAATGCGCCTTCCCTGGCGGTGTTCTGGGCAGTCATCTGAGCTCTGTCTACCAGCTCGTATATCCTGCGCTGCTCGTCGCTTATACTTCCTACGAATACCGTGCGGCTCAGATCCGACATCATCTCGTTTATGGCGCAGCCCCAGTCCAGAACTATGCAGTCCCCTTCCTGTATGACCCTGTCAAAGCTGTTGTAGTGTGGATAGCCGCTGTTGGGGCCGGAGGCGACTATGCAGTCGAAGTTGCAGCCGCCCTGTTCCGCCATAGTACCTACTATGACGTCCCTCACCTCCGCCTCGGTTATGCCGGGCCGTATCATGGCGCAGGCCTTTTCAAAGGCGCTGTCGGCCACCCTTGCGGAAAGGCGCATATTTTCCAGCTCCTCATGGGTCTTGATTATGCGCACCTCTTCAAGGAGCGGCTTGCCGTTTACAAAGGTTATACCGCAATTTTTGCCTATATCCAGCACGTTGAAGGCCTGGGCGGTGGAGTTCACGCCGATGGTCTTTCCCTCAAGGCCCTCGTTTTTTAGTATCTCATAGGCCTTATCCATTCCCTCGTTGTCGTGCCAATGGTAAACCGGGCACTGATGCTTCAGCCCCTCGGCGACCTCATCGGCATAGAGAGTATTGCACAGATAAAAGCACTCGCCGCTCTTCTTTACGAACAGCGCCTGAAACCTCTCGCACATCATGGGCGAAAAGCCGGTAAAAAAGCGCAGCTCCTCGGAGGGGGATATGAGCATGGCGTCGCAGTCCATCATTTCCGCCAGCTTTTTTATGTATTCCGTTCTCATTCCTCTTTCCTTTCCTCGATTAAAAGCATAAGGGCTGCTCCGGCGAACAGCCCTTGTCCTTTTCCCTTATGTTATCTGGTGGTTCCTGAATTTATCACCTGATCCCTTGCGTTTTCCGCGACGCGGGGCTCAAGGGTGAGCTTGCTCTGCTTGTTTGCCTTCCAGACATACAGGCCGAGGGAGAGTCCGATTACGCCGTATACCATGAAGGTACGGAAGTATTCGCCAAGTATCGCCTGACCGAACACGGCCTGGCCGATCTCGGGGCTGAGTATGAACATGGAGTGGAACAGCAGGGTTCCCATTATTGCCTGAGATACAGTCGCCTTGTTTACGGAGGCGCCGCCTACCAGTATGGCCGCTACGGAGAACAGGCCTATCTGGTTATGGGCGGTATAGACGTTAAGCGTGCCTATATTCTGTATGTAGATTATCTGGCCCCACGCGGCAAGCACGGTGGATATTATGGTGGCTATGATGCGGGTACGGTCCACGTTTATGCCGTTGGACTCCGCGATGTACTGGTTCTGGCCGCAGGCCCGGAAATCCTGACCCAACTTTGTGGTCATTATCCACTTGGTGAATACTGCCAGCAGCACTATCATTATCACAGTGCCCATAGGCACCTTGCGAACCATAGTAAGCCTGCCCTTAGTCGCGGCCTGATACGCAAATACGGCAAGTATCACAACGGCAATCGCCGCGTACAGCGCGAACTTGAAGTTGCTTAGGCGGGCCTGGCCGGGCTTCAGCTTGCGTATGTACTGGCTCCATACGAGGTACAGCACCACCAGAGCAGATGCCACTATCATAAACACAGCAAAGGGTATCTGCCATATGCCTTCAAGGGCATACTTGATGGTATCCATATCCACAGTCATGCGGATTCCCACGCCGCCGGGAAGTATTATCGGATGATCCGGCTGAACGGGGATAACGCCGCCGATGAGGAACAGCACTATAAACATGTAGATGCCGGTGCCGAAATAGCCGACTATCAGCGAGGCTATCATTTCCTGACCGCGGGTCTTGTTGTAGAGCGTACCGGTGAGCCAACCGAAAAGCATCGCTATCGGAAGCGCTATCAGCATACAGAGCAGGAAGCCGCCAAAGCCGCCGATATAGTAATAGCGGACAAGTATTATGGCAAGCTGTCCGGCGATAGCGCCGACGACTATACCGAAGTTAAGCCCCAAGCCGGCGATTACCGGGATTATAAGGGACAGCACCAGGAAGGCGTTGCGGTAGAAGCGGTTGCTGAGCTCCGTGAGGAACCAGTTGAAGGTAACGCTCTTCGCGAGTGCGAGGCCCAGTATAATGAATACCCAGAAGATTATGGTAACGATATTGTCCAGCACAAAATCGCCGAGGTTGAACTTACGCTCGTTCTTTTTTACCAGATCTGACATTACCTGTCGCCTCCTTTCTTGACCTGAGTGAGGGCGTAGAGGATAACGCCGTTCTGTATGACCTGACGCATGATATCCGAAAGGTCGGTGCCGGTGAAGAGGGCGTTGGCCACGGGCATTGCAGCGGTCATAAGGCCCTGGAATATGCACACGCCGACTACGACGTTCACGCAGCTGGCTTTAGTCGCAGTAGCGCCGCCGATAAGTACGGCCGCCACGGCGGGGAACGCCATGTTCAGCGGGCCGTTGTATATCTGAGCGTAACCATAGCCCTGAGAGTAGATTATGATACCAATGCCCGCAAGCACGGTAGAGATTATGTTCGCTATTACGCGGCTGCGGTCGATGTTAAGGCCGGCAGCCTCCGCGAACTTGGGATTCACGCCGCCCGCATAGATAGCGAGGCCGGTCTTGGTCTTGAAGAACACGCTGACTACGAAGCAGGTCAGCAGCAGAAGCAATATCATACCGGTGGGTATGGTAACTTCGCCTATATTGAAGGACAGGAAGTTGGAAACTATCTTGTCCGCGGCAAAGCCGTCCATCTGTATGGTCTCGCGGAGGCCGTCGCCCAGCATCCAGCCCATTTTGCGGTTGGAGAAGGGAAGCGACAGCCAGAGTATGTTGAAGAATGCCACGATGGAGAAGCCGGTATAGGTGGCTATGGTCATCTCGGCGCCCTTAACGGCGTTCATCAGCTTGCCGTAGGCCCAGCCCATCAGCCCGCAGATGATTATCGCCAGCAGTATGGAGCAGCCTATGAGGCTCCAGCCCATAAGATCCAGCTGCATACAGCACATGAGGGCGAACAGCCCGCCGACTATGCCGATAGGCAGCGCAAAGTTTGGGCCCACGCCGGACTTGATAGAGGGTACCATTGCCAGCACCAGTATGCCGTTCATGCCTACGCGGCGCAGTATATCGGTGAAAAGCACGGGTAATGACTGACCCATGACGTAAGCCGCTATAAGCACAACGAGGAGCAGCGCGGAAACGGCAAAGGTAGGTATACCCATTCTGCGTATCAGTTTACCCATTGTTTATGCCTCCTTTTCCTTTGATACGTGGGCGGAGGACATCATAAGGCCGTATTCCTCATCAGACGCCTCGGGCTTGAGCTCGCCTGCGACCCTGCCCTCGCATATAATGAGCACCCGGTCGCAAATGCTGCGAAGCTCCGCAAGCTCGGAGCTTGTCATTACTATGGTCATGCCCCGCTCTTCCGCAAGACTCTTAAGAAGATCCAGTATCAGCTTCTTTGCGCCTATATCTATGCCGCGGGTAGGCTCGGATACCAGCAGCAGCTCAGGCTGCTGTGTCAGCGCCCTGGCGACGCACACCTTCTGCTGGTTTCCGCCGGAAAGGGCTCCGGTATTCTGGGCTGCGGAGGTGCAGCGGATATCCAGATCCTTTATCATCTTGTCCGCGTGCGCCCTTATGCCCTTCTTATCAGCCAGCTTTATTGGGCCATACTTCTTGAGGAACTTGCCCTCGGTTTCCATGGCCGTAAAAGCGATATTCAGATCGATAGGGCTGTTGAGGAGCAATCCTACGCCCTTTCTGTCCTCGCTCACGAATGCTATGTCGGACTTGAGCGCGTCCCTGGTGTCGTTGAGGCTCAGCTCCCTGCCCTTGAATACGACCTTGCCATCGGCGGGATAAAGGCCCATTATGCCGTTGGCGATGCCCAGCTTGCCCTGTCCAGCCAAACCGCCGATGCCCACTATCTCGCCCTTATGCACCTTAAAGCTCACGTCCTGAACCTTTTCGCCGGGCATGTTTACGCAAAGGTGCTCAACATCGAGTATTACCTCATCGCTTACCTTACGCCCGCTCTCGTTGCGGTCGAGGACAAGTGCGCGGCCTACCATCAGCCTCGCTATTTCAGCGGCGGTAATGTCCTTGGTATCCTTGGTAGTTACCAGCTCGCCGTCGCGCAGTATAGTAACGCGGTCAGAAAGGCTGATTATCTCCTCCAGACGGTGGCTTATGAATACGATGCCTATGCCCTGCGCCGCCAGGCGGCGGATAGCGGCAAGAAGATTCGCGGTCTCGGTCTCCGTAAGCACTGCTGTGGGCTCGTCAAACACGAGATAACGTATGCCTGTCTTATCGATCTCGCGGGCTATCTCGACGAACTGCATATGGCCTACGGGCAGGCCGTGAACCATCGTATACTCCTCAATATCCATCCCCATGGTATCCAAAGCCTTGCGAGCGTCTGCATTCATCTTGTCCATTTCCAGTTCCTGCAAACGCTTGCCAAATATCTTTGAAAGCACAGTTGGCTTGGTGATTTCGCGGTTGAGTTTTATGTTTTCGGTTATGGTAAAGCCGGGAATCAGCATAAACTCCTGGTGTACCATACCAATGCCTTTTTCCATGGCATCATGGGGCGTCATTATATGTGCATCCTCGCCGTCTATCTCGACGGTACCTTCAAAGCCGCCCGTGTCGTGAATGACGGGCATTCCGAAGAGGATGTTCATCAACGTGGACTTACCGGCGCCGTTTTCGCCTATAAGGGCATGGATCTCGCCGGGGCGAACGTCCATATTTATTCCTTTAAGGACCTGATTGCTGCCGTATGACTTTCCCACGTTTGCAAAACGTAAAATTGATTCGGCCAAAGCTTGTAAATCCCCTTTCTATACGGGTGTGACGATTACTGATTATTGCTTATTGCTTGGGTAAGAAAAGGGGCGGCGGAGCTGAACGCTCACAGCCGCCCCGTTTTGTTAGACGATCGTCTCAGTCAGCTTCAGGATTACAGATCGAGATAGCCCAGCTGATATACAAGGTAGTTGTCGGTGACTTCGCCGGTACCGGGATCAACGAAGGGAGTGAGGGCAGCCTCGGCGCCGCAGTAGTCGCTCAGCAGGGCGCTCATGGCGTCGGCATCACAGTCGCCAATGAGACCAGCCATCCACAGGAAGGCATACTCGGTGCTGGCAACGGTGTTAGCTATGGAAGCGGGAACCGCCCAGGTGGAGAAGTGACCGGTCAGACCGGCGTCAGCGACGTACTTCTTCTCGGCTGCGATAGTGGCCTCAAGGCCGCCTACCAGATCTTCAGGGCTCTCTATACCGAAGGCGCTGGGGAATCCATGATAGGGGCTGGGGCAGCAGGGCTGTACATAGTAAGCGCCGGCGTCGTAAACAGCCTTGATGAGGGGAACCTGCATAGCGCAGTTGGTGGTGAAGAAGGCGGTCTCCTTGCCGTACTTTTCTACCATCTTGGGTACATCCTCAAGGATGAACTGCTGGGAGCCGGAAAGGCCGGAGTCGCCGGTGGGATCGGGAGCGGTGGCGTCTATAAACTCAATGCCCAGCTCTTCGCACTTGGCCTTGATCTTATCGCGGCAGCCTGCCAGGGTTACCTGAGCCATGTGGCGGGGGAAGCTGTAATGCACGAAGGTCTTGCAGCCCATCTCGTTAGCCTTCTCTGCCATATAGGTGCCCTTGCCAACCTCGTCAACGGAGATGGTGATGTCCGCACGGGTGGTAATGTCGGTGGGGTTCTCCTGAGGAGTGCAGTAGATTACCAGCAGATCCTTAAGATCGCGAACTTCGGCTACCTTATCGATACCGGGGTTGGAACCGGGGCATGCCTGGTTGATGATGATGCACTTTACATCGGGATCGGTGCCGTACTTGTTGATAACGGAGATGAACTGCTCCTGCTCTGCCATGAAGTTATCGGGCATAGTGTCGTGGATGACACGGTCGCCGTACTTTTCAACCATGGCGGCTGCGGAACGATATTCTTCTTCGTTCTGGGAAACGGTGTTGGTGATGATGGCGATCTTGCCATCGGTAGCAGCAACAGCCGCTTCTACGGACGCCTGTACATTAGCTGCATCCCACTTGAGCTCGCCAGCGGCGGGAGCTTCTTCAGTGGTGCCCTCGGCGGGAGTAGTGGTTTCGGTGGTAGCGGGTTCTTCAGTAGCGGGCTGAGAGCAGGCCGCAAAGGAAACTGCCATGACCAGAACCAGCATCAAAGCTATAAGCTTCTTCATGTGTTTTCTTCCTCCTAATTATTGTATGAACTAAACGGGCATAGCCCATTGTTCAAGAAGCGGAATTTTGTATTTGTATTACATACAAATACAAAAGGGGACGTCCCCTTTTGGTGTATATGATTGCACTAAATGTTAAACTGTTTCAATAATGCCAACCACGCAATACCGATCATGCCGACTGTAAAAAAACTGCACATGACAAGTAAATACCAAACATCAAATATATATTAGCAGTATGTTTTATCAATGTCAATCGCTGTTTTTGGGGGCTTTTACTTAAATATCTTATGGGAATCCTATCCGAGCACCGGAAAAGACATTTATTTTTTTAGTTATTCAGGTTCATATGCTGTTATTTTTAAGGTGTCGAAAAGAGTTTAATATTAGTTTTTCTCATGCTGTTTATCAATAATTTTCATTTATCAAAACTGTCATTTTATTCTGCCGCGGTACGCATTTACCCTTTTCGCCGCTCATATCCTTATTCCATGAAATTCAAGCTGAAACTTATCGCCCTGTGGGCTTCGCTTCTCCTGCTTTCCGGCTGCAAGGCTGCTCCCGTTTACGATCCGGATCCGGAACCTGTGCCGCTGCCTGCAATAATGTACCACAGCATACTCAAGAGCCAGTCCCGGGCCGGCACATATGTCGTCTCCCCGGCGGTATTTCGGGAAGATATGCAGTACCTTCTGGATAACGGCTACGAAACGGTGTTTATCGAGGATCTTATCGAATACACCGAAGGGGACGACCTGCCCGAAAAGCCCGTTATGGTGACTCTGGACGACGGATATCTCAATAACCTTACATACATATTGCCCATACTTGAGGAGCTGGACATAAAGGCCGTCATATCCGTAGTGGGAAGCTATACCGTGACCTTCAGTGAAACGCCTGATCCAAACCCAAACTATGCTCATCTGTCTTACGAGGATATAAATGCAATAACCGCAAGCGGACACGTGGAGATACAGAATCATTCCTACGATATGCATTCCCAGTCCCCCCGCTTCGGCAGCAAGCGCAGGCAGGGCGAGAACAGTCAAAGCTATAAGGCCTTCTTCTGCGGCGACTGTATAAAGCTGCAGCAGCTCCTGAAGGATAAGTGCGGCATAACCCCCACCGCATACACCTATCCCTTCGGGGCAATAACGCCCGATACTACGGAGTACCTGAAGGAGCTCGGCTTTAAAGCATCGCTCGGCTGCGAGGAGAAATGCAACTACATCACCCGTGACCCGGAGTGTCTTTTCCTTCTCGGCAGATACAACCGTCCCAGCGGCATATCTACCAGGGAGTTCATGAAAAAGGCGCTGAAGGGCTCAGTAAAATAAAACCGCAATGCAGGCGTATTGATTTCTTTTTCTTTGTGGTATAATAAAAAAACTTATATTTCCACAGGAGGAAAACGAAATGGATTCCGCTGCATTGTTGAGAGAACAGCTTGACGCACTGAACGGTGGCATAAGCCACGCCATGGTGACTATAGTAGAGGCAGACGGCTCTACCCCCCGCAAAAACGGAAAAATGCTGGTATTTGAAAACGGGGATACCCTTGGCACTATAGGCGGCGGTTCAGCTGAATGCCTCGCCGCGAAAGACGCGATGGAATGCATACACACAGGCGAGAACGCCTTCAAGATATACGACCTCTCCTCTGCTGCCACAAACAACACCGGCATGACCTGCGGCGGGCACATAAAGGTGCTTATAGAGTCCTTCCCATCAAAGCCGCTGCTGGTCATGTGCGGCGCGGGCCACGTCGGCTGCGCAGTGCTCAAGGTAGCCGGATTTATGGGCTATAGCACCCTTCTCATAGACGACAGGGCAGATGAGATAATAGATAAGAGCATAGCCGTTGCGGACAGGTTCGTCCGCGTGAAGGATTTCGAAAAAGATATAACCGAAATGGATATTCCCGCAGGGGCATTCATAGTCATAGCCACTCACGGCCACATAAACGACAGGGCGTCGCTTTACGCCGCCCTCGCCAAAAAAGCCGCCTACATCGGTATGATAGGCAGCCGCAAGAAGATAGCGGGATTGTTTGAATATATGCGCAATCGTGGAGTGACGGACGAGCAGCTTGATACCGTGTTCACCCCCATAGGTCTGGACATAGGCGGCGAGACCCCGGAGGAGATAGCCGTAGCCATAATGGCCGAGGTGCAGTCCTCCCGCTACCACGGCAGAAGCTGCCGCCACCTCAGAGAGCTGCGGAATCAATAATAGGATAAGCAATATAAGCCGTTGCGTCAAATGCGCCGGCCTCTCGTTTTTATTCAGGTTTTGCCCCGGGAGCCTGAGTCTTTTCTTCTGCTTGATTTGGTTTTTTTATCACGTGTATTATTCCATCGTCGTCCAGCTGCTTTATTACAGCCAGGGCTATGGGCAACGCAAACACGCCTGCCGCTCCGAACAGCGATGCTCCTGTCACCATGGCGAGCAGCGTTGCCAGCGGGTGCAATCCCACCTGCTGGCCTACTATCTTGGGCTCGGCGATGTTCCGCACTATGGCTATTATTACATATAATACCAGCAGGCTTATACCAATGCCCGTCTTGCCTGTCACAAGGCTGACTACCGCCCAAGGGATAAGCACTGTGCCGCAGCCCACTATTGGCAGTATATCCAGAACCGCGATACCCGCCGCTAAGCCCCATGAATTGTCAACGCCAATTATCAGCAGCCCTATGGCCAGCTCCGTAAACGTCATCAGCATTATCAGGCCGTAGGAGCGTATATACTTGCCTATGGTCTTTTTCAGCTGGCTCCAGCCGTCCTTCATTACCTCCGAGGCCTTTTCCGGCATTTGGCCGTGTATGAACTTGCCTATGGCTTCCCAGTCCAGCAGTATGAACACAGTGGACACTATACATATTATTGTATTAACCAGCTTGCCCGGAACAGACACCGCAAAGTTGCCTACTAATGCCACAGCCTTTGCGGAAAGCGTCTTTATGCTAGCATCTAACGTGGCCAACACCTGATCCATGGCTATGTCTATCTCAATATCCCATCTGGCGAGAAAGGCCGTCATACTTTCCCATATGGACCTAAGTGCGGGCAGCAGTGTGCCGCTCCACGTCCTTGGCGCCAGAACTATCATCCTCTGGACAAAGGCCGCTATCTTGTCGCAGAGTATTATGCCTAAAAATGCCAGCAGCGTGTATACCAGCACTATCAGAACGATACCCATGAACTTATGCGGAAGATGGCACTTCTTTACCAGCTTATCCAGCAGCGGGTGTATCACAGCCGCCACTATAAAAGCTATGAAGAATGGCAGCAGGCTCGACATCATGTATCTGAACAGCACTACCAGCACCGCCAGTATGGCCGCGCAATACGCGAGGTTTATAAGGAATCTTCTCCGGCGCTCAGTCTTTTCCAATTAGCCCTCCGATACACCGCTTCCACAGCGTTATTATTTATTGTATCACGGCCTTGTTTTGCCTGCTGTGAACTAAATTTGAACATTGCCGTTTTTGCAGGCAATATGCCCCATCTTTTCTCCCCTTGCCCGGTCTATAGGAAGCAAGGCAAATGCCTTACGCTCTCATTTCAAAATGTCACCGTTTATGCACATTTGGAACACTCTTTTTAATATTCTTTTAACAGTGTAAATGTTATAATTAAACATTATGATATATCGACGCCTATGGAGGGGCATTATGCGGGATTACGTAGTATTCAGCGACGTTTCAAAGTACTATCAGATGGGCCAGATGGTCATAAAGGCCATAGACCATATCAATTTTTCTATTGCCAAAGGGGAATTCTGCATAATCGTAGGCCCGTCCGGCGCCGGTAAGACCACGGTGCTGAATATGCTGGGCGGCATGGATACCTGTACCGAGGGCACCATATCCGTGGACGGCACGGTTATAAGCGGCTTCAGTTCAAAGGAGCTCACCACTTACCGCCGCTATGACGTGGGTTTTGTGTTTCAATTCTATAATCTGGTGCAGAACCTCACCGCACTGGAAAACGTAGAATTGGCATCTCAGATATGCAGGGATCCGCTGGACGCAGCTACTGCCGTGCGCGAAGTGGGCCTTGAGGACCGTATGGACAACTTCCCCAGTCAGCTTTCCGGAGGCGAACAGCAGCGCATATCCATTGCCCGCGCATTGGCCAAAAACCCCAAGCTTCTGCTTTGCGATGAACCTACCGGTGCGCTGGATTACGTCACCGGTAAGTCCATACTGAAGCTTTTGCAGGATACCTGCCGCCAGAAGGGCGTTACCGTGGTTGTGATAACCCACAACAGCGCCCTCACCCCCATGGCGGACCACGTTATACATATAAAAAACGGCACCGTTGCCCATGAGGAATACAACAACAACCCAACTCCGGTAGAAAGCATAGAATGGTAGCCGCATCTTATAAAAAACGCAGAGGAAAGGAGACGGTACTGTGACTGCCTTAAGAAAAGATCTCATAAGGGAAATAAAAAACAGCAAAAACCGTTTTCTTTCCATAGCCATACTCATAGCTCTCGCCGTAGCGTTTCTCTCCGGTCTCAAGGCCACAGCGCCGGATATGAAAAACACCGGCGATGAATATCTGGATAAGCAGCAGCTCATGGATATACAGGTGCTCTCCACCCTCGGTCTGACCAAAGACGACATTAAAGCCCTGGGGGTGCAGGACAACATAGAGCGGGCTGTAGGCGCGTACTGCATCGACGCATGGGCCGGCGACCTTGTTGCAAAGGCGTATTCCATAACGGACGGCATGAATCTGCTCACAGTCACCTCCGGCAGAATGCCGGAAAGCCCCGACGAGTGTATTGTAGACAAAAACCTGCTGGAAAAAATGAAAATTTCGGTGGGAGACAGCATAACCATAGACCCCAGCGACGACTACGAGGACTGCCTCACACACAAGAATTTCACCATAGTAGGCACCGCCGTCAGCCCTTACTACATCAGCGTAGAACGCGGCTCCGCTTCGATCGGCTCCGGCAATGTAAGAGCGTATGTATATCTTCCCGAAGGTGCATTTGACCTGGATTACTACACCGTTGCCTACGCCAAGGTAAAGGGCGCGCAGGAGCTTACCGCCTTCACGGACGAATACGACGACTATATCGATGATGTTATGGATTCCCTCAAGGACTTCGGCGACAGGCGGGCAAAGCTCCGCTACGATGACATAATAGACGAAGCCCAAGGAAAGATCGACGACGCTCAAAAGGAGCTGGACGACAAGGAAAAAGAAGCGGATGAAAAGCTCTCCGATGCGGAGCAGGAGCTTAAGGATGCCCGCAGAAAGCTGGACAAGGGCTGGCGGGAATACCGGGACGGCAAGAAGGAGCTGGAGGAATCCCTCCCAAAGCTGTGCGATGCGGAGTGCGAGCTTGCGGACGCCCGTCAGGAGCTAATAGAGGGCGAGCAGGAATACCAAAAGGGCCTTGACGAATACAACTTCGGCTATGCCCAGTACGCCGAAAACAAGCGCAAGCTGGACGAGTCCTATGCGAAGCTCTCCGCCGCCCAGCAGCAGCTTGACGCCGCAAAGCAGATACCCGACCAGATCGATCAGTTAAATGACGCCATTTCCGCTCTTAAAGCGCAGAAGGACTCGCTTGATCCCAACGACCCGGAGTATAAAGCTAAGATAGCGGCGATAGAGGCGCAGATAGCAGAGCTTTCCGCACAGAAAGACTATCTTGAAAGCGTCCGTATGCCCGAGGACGAAATAGCCGCCGCTCAGGCCAAGATAGACGCCGGCATGGCGGAATACAACGCCGGAAAGCAGGAGCTGGACGCCGCAAAGGCCCAGCTTGACGCCGCAAAAAAGAAGCTGGACGAGGGCTATGAGGAGCTTCAGGATGGCAAAAGGAAATATCGCGAGGGCGTGGAGGAGCTTCAGGACGGCTGGAAAAAGTATTACGAGGGCATAGACGAGCTGCCCAAGGCCTATAAGAAGCTCAAGGACGGCGAAAAGGAATACGCCGACGGCCTCGAGGAATACGAGGACGCGAAGCGGGAGGCCGAGGAAAAGATAGCGGACGCCAAGAAGAAGCTGGCGGACGCACGGCGCAAGGTAGCCGATATCGAGACCTGCAAGTGGTACATACTCTCCCGCGGCTATAATCCCGGCTACACCGGCTTCGGTCAGGACGCGGACAGGATGGCAAACCTTGCCTCGGTATTCCCCGTTATCTTCTTCCTCGTAGCGGCACTGGTCTGCCTTACCACCATGACACGCATGGTGGAGGAGCAGCGCACCCAGATAGGCCTTATGAAGGCATTAGGCTACGGCAGATGGGATATCTCTAAAAAGTACCTTTGCTACGGTCTGTTTCCCAGCCTTGCCGGCAGCCTTCTCGGCATCATTATAGGGCACATAGTATTCCCGACCATGATATACGTCTCCTATCAGATAATGTACGAGATGCCTAACATACGCCTCAGCTTCTACCCTGGAATCTGCATATGGGCGACCATTGCAGCGGTGGCCTGTACCACCCTTTCCACACTTTGGGCCTGTATTTCCACACTTACCGACTCCCCTGCCAACCTCATGCGCCCCAAGGCGCCCCCTGCCGGGAAGCGTGTGCTGCTGGAGCGTATAACCCCCGTATGGCATGCGCTCAGCTTCAACTGGAAGATCACGGTTCGCAACCTTTTCCGCTATAAGAAGAGGTTCTTCATGACCGTGATAGGCATAGGCGGCTGCACCGGGCTTATAATCGCCGGCTTTGGCCTGCGTGATTCCCTCATGATGACCATGGATACCCAGTATGGCGACATATTCCGCTACGACGCCCAGATAACCCTGAACGACGGGCTGCTGGATACCGAACATGCGGATATAAAAGCATATCTGGACAGTTCGGATAACATAAGCGAATACACTGAGATATATGCGGGCAGCGTCACCGCGGAATCCCCCGCCTACTCTACCACCGCCTATGTGGAAGTATTCGACCCGGAGGATATAGGTAAATTCGTAATTACCCGGGCAATAAGCTCGGGCGATGAGATGACCCTGCCGGAAAGCGGCGTGATAATAGATCAGAAGCTCAGCGAGCTGCTGAAAGTCAATGTGGGCGACAGCATAACCATTGACAGTGACGGCCGCCACAGCGCCAAGATAGCGGGCATATATCAGAACTACGTCGCCCACTTTATCTACCTTACGCCCGCGGCATACGAGGATATATTCGGCGATGAGGCCGAAATAAACACCGTCATACTCAACCTTGAGGATAACTCCAACGCCGCCTGCGAGGCCACAATGGAGGAGATGCTGAAGCTTCACGGCGTTTCCGCCGCCTCCCGCACCGCCGACGTCAAGGACACCTATATGCACAGCATGGAGCGCGTGGACTTCGTAGTAGTGGTGGTAATACTCTGCGCTGCGGCTCTGGCCATAGTTGTGCTTTACAACCTCTCCAACATAAACATGACCGAGCGCATACGGGAGCTTGCAACCATAAAGGTGCTGGGCTTCTACGATATAGAAGTTACCACCTACCTTTGCAGGGAAAACATAATACTCACGGCGGCAGGCATAGCGCTGGGCTGCGTATTCGGCAAGTACCTGCACGCATGGCTGATACGCTCCGTGGAGATAGACCTTATGATGTTCGGGCGCAGCACCACCGCTATGAGCTATGCCTTCTCGGCGGCGCTTACAGTGATATTCTCCGCTATAGTAAACGTGATGGCCCACGTAAAGATGAAGGGTATAGATATGATAGAATCCCTAAAGAGCGCAGAATAGGCCCACCGGCCTGGGATAATATCAAAAAAGCGGCTTAACGCCGCTTTTTTTGATATTTTGCTATATCGAGCCGTTATCTCATTTTCTTTTTATATGCCCGCTCAGACAGCGCTATTGATACGACGTTTGCCGCCAGCGCCAAAGCGGCTATCGCCACCGCGCCGGGGGCAAGGTTGCCGCCTGCACTCGCTTTGTTTATGCCATCGGCTATTTTATCGCCAAAGCCCACCACAAGGAATACTATTACGCCTATCATTGCCATGAACAGCAGCCTTCCCTTTTCAACGCCCAGACGGAACATGCAGGGCAGGTTCACCGCTAAAAATATCAGCGCAAAGCAGGCCATTACCGCGATCTGTGCAATGTCCTCGCCCGATACGGCCGTTCCCTTTGCGGCGGCGGTAACATACAGCGAAGCTATGGACAGCGCCCCCGTCGCCAGCAGGCAGATATAGCCGAGCAGGTACTTGCTCAATACTATGTCCCTGACGCTGTACGGCATCATGGCTGCAAGCTGATCCCACTTGCAGTTTTCATCGTATGCCAACGCGCTTATAGGCATCATGGCCGCATACAGCATGGCGAAGCTGCTCCCCGAAAAGCTGGGAATGACGGCAAAAAACAGTATAAGTATAAGGAATGCCTTGGCCTGCTTCGCTATTGTGAGCATATCCTTCATTATAAGTCCGCGCATGCTATCTCTCCTTCCTCGCCATATAAAGCATTATATCCTCTATTGTTATGCGCTCCGGCACCATACCCGCAGGAATGTCGCTCCTCAGCATAAGCACCTCAGCCCCATAGCTGTTCTCCCTGCTGCCAAGCACGCTGCCCTTAGGCATACCCGAAAGCTGCGTCTTAGTCATATTCACGAGGGCGTAATTTTCATAGAGCAAATCCTTTTCCTCAACGAACATAAGCCTGCCCCGGTGCAGAAAGGCTATATAGTCACATATCTTCTCCAAATCGCTTACTATGTGGGAAGATATGAGTACGCTGTGGCTCTCATCCCGGGTAAAGTCGTTGAATATGTCGAGTATCTCATCCCGCACTATTGGGTCCAGCCCTCCCGTTGCCTCGTCCAGCACCAGCAGCTTCGGGTCGTGGGACAGTGCCACGGCTATGGCCAGCTTCATCTTCATACCTCGCGAAAAGTCCTTGAAGGCCTTCTTTTCCGGCAGCCCGAATTCCTTTATGTAGCCGAAGTACTTATCCGAATCCCATTTTTTATAAGTGAGCCTCATAATGGTATTTACGTTTTTACAGTTTAGGCTTATGGGAAAATATGCCTCGTCCAGCACCACGCCTATGTCCTCCTTGGCCTCGGCAAACTCAGGGCTTTTATTGTCCATGCCCAGTACCTCTATGCTGCCGGAATCGGGCAGTATGGCGTTCATTATGAGCTTTATGGTGGTAGACTTGCCTGCGCCGTTTTCGCCTATGAGGCCCATTATGCTGCCCTCGGGCAGACTGAGGGTAAGGCTATCCAGCGTAAAGTCACGGTATGTCTTTGATACGCCTTTAATGTCTATAGCGTTTTTCATCTGTTTTCCTCCTGAAGTACCCTGTACATTTCGATCAGCTGCCCCTCGGTTATACCGCTGGCTCCGGCAAGACGAGCTATTTCGCTCATATGCTCCTCAATTTTTTTCAAGTGCTCCTCGTATACCATGCCGGAGCTCTTTTGCGACACAAAACAGCCCTTGCCGGCGGCTGTGTATATGTATCCGCCCTGCTCCAGTTCCTCATACGCCCGCTTAGTAGTTATCACGCTTATGCGCAGATCCTTGGCAAGGGCTCGTATGCTGGGCAGCATATCCCCCTCGCGGAGTTCTCCCGAAAGTATGGCGGCCTTTATCTGATCATATATCTGCTGATATATTGGCCTGCCGCAGGAGTTGCTTATCAGTATATCCAAGGCTTCCTCCCTTCAACTGTATATAAAATTATATATACAGTATATACACAATATACGCTTCTGTCAACAGCAAAATAAAAAGCGGGTATCTTCGCCGCATAAATCGCCTTCTATCCCGCCATACTAAAGCAAAAAGGAGTTTAAGTCATGAAAAAAGCTAAAACCGGCAAATGGAATGACTATCCGGACATCTCAACCACTTCCTCATTTACCGATACTACAGGTATGATGCCCACGCCGCCCCTGACTGACGAGCAGTTTGAAGCGTATCAGGATCTTGCCGGCATGGAAATACCCAAGAAAAAGAAAACGGACAAATAACAAAATCCCCGTAATGCGGGGATTTTTTATCGCTCATTATTTGCCCTTCCCGGCTTTTGCTTTTTCAAACATATCTACAAGCACCTTGCCGACCTTAAGCGAATACTCCACCACCAGATGCTTCTGGTCATTGGGGAAATAGCGTCCAAACTCCTGTATCTCATATGTCAGATCGCCATCATAGTCTATATCGGCAAGGCCCTCCATGGCCTCCTGCCAGTTGATGTTGCCGTGGAAGGGCAGGAGATGCTCATCGCTCATGCCATGGTTGTCCTGAACGTGTATGGCGTGCAGGCGGGAACCTATTATATTGAGATTCTGCCTGTGGAATGGCCCGCCCAGATTACCGTGGCCAAAGTCGTAGCATACGCCTACATGCTTCGGATCGTTGAAGGAATCCACCAGCTCCACCAGCTCATGCACGTTGGCGCAGAATATCCTCTGGTAAGGGGCGGAGCGGTACTCAAAGTCGTTCTCCAGCGCAATGCCGATGCCGCATTCCCTTGCCGTCCTTATGTGTTTGGAATAATACTCCAAATTATGCTCCAGCGAAATGTTCATATCAGGGCCAGCAGAGTAAACCGTTCCGGGGTGTGTAACGGTCCATTCCACGCCCAGCTCCGCAGAGGCTATAATGGAACGGCGTATCAGCTCCTCCATGATCTTTACTTTTTCTTCGTCATTGTCGGCGAATATATCGTAATACGGCAAATGTGACTGGCGGAAAACCACGTCCCACTTTTTGCCCAGCTCGGCTATGTCCTTTACATAATCCTCCCAATCATCGTCCCTCATGCGGGAATGGGGGTTCATGGCCTCGCAGAAATTTATATCCAGCACCTTATAGCCGCCTTTGGCACACTCCGCTATGCAGAAATCAAACGGATTGCGCTCGCGTCCGGGCTGAAAGGCACAAATATTCGTAGATGTGGATATTTCCATATGGGTGCTTCCTTTCCCTGCTCTCTCTGTCCCTTATGCTTGCTTCGTCAAACTTATGTCCTTAATGAGGGAGCCCGCCGCTCAGCAGCAGGCTCCCGTTTGGGTGCTGATATAACCGCTATTACTGGTTGTTGCGAATGTACTCGTTGAGCAGATTGCTCAGTTCGTCGCTCATGATCTCCACAGTCTCGTCCACGGTCTGACCCTGCTCGAGCATATCGGAGACACACTGCATTATAGCATAGTAGAAGTCCTTGGAGGGGCCCACGGTGACGCTACGCATGGATGCGGGGGTGTTTGTGAGCTGATCGTAAACAGTCTTATAGGCAGGTGTAGCTTCTACGGCTGCCTTATAAGCGTCAGTCTCCAGGGCGGCTGCGTTGCAGGGGATGTAGCCGGTGCCGGCGGCAAAGTCAGCCTGTACGTCGGCAGAGGTCAAATACTGCAGGAAATACCAGGAAGCTTCCTTGCGGAGGGCTTCGCCGCTGTCAAACATTACCAGACAGGAGCCGGACACGGTAGCGCCATCGGCGGCAGCATCGTTTACCTTAATGTAGTTGGATACGCCGACTTCGAACGCGCCGTTCACCTTCTCGGTAATGCTGGAAATAGCGGAAGAAGAACTGGTCATAAGAGCTACATCGCCTGCTACGAAGGCATCGGTGGAGCTCTGCTCGTTCTTCAGTGCGCCTGCATCGTACATGGCTTTCCATTCGGTAAGGAAGGTTGCCAGCGCACCGTTGTCTATACATGCAAGCTCGCTTGCGGCGGCTTCGCTGCCGTTGTCGTTATTTACGACATAGCTGTTGAGCTGGCCGATCCAGTTTGCAAGGGTGGGAGTATTGGGAACGCTCTGAAGGGCGACCTGGGACAGACCGGCAGCCTTCATATCGTTCTGAAGGGCTATTACTTCCGAAAAGGTGGCGGGAGCATGATCCCAGCCGGCCTTGGCCAGCAGATCCTTGTTGTAATAAGTGACGGTGGTAGAGGTAGCGAAGGGCAGACCCAGCTGTATGCCGGAATACTGCCAGTTGCTCAGGGCAACGTTCAGATAGCTGTCAAGGAAGCTATCGTCGGCATAGGCCTTTATGGCATCGTCAATGGTAAAAGCCTTGCCGGAATCGAAGTAGGTCACCTTTCCTGTAGCGTCAAGCTGCATAACATCCGGCAGTTCCTTGTAGTTTTCTGCGGAAAGTATGGTCTTGAGCATGGTGGTAGCATCAGAATACTGACCCTGATAGATGGCGTTTACGGTGATGCCGTACTCGTTGTTTGCATTGAAGTCAGAAACGTACTTGTCCATCAGCACGCCGGCTTCATCGGAAGCGCTGTGCCAGAAGGTGATGGTCACAGGCTCGGTTCCCAGTAAAGATTCAGTGCCGGCAGTCTCCTCGGCCGGCGTCTCGCCCTGATTTGCTTCCTCTGCGGGCGCAGCCTCCTCTGCGGGCGCGTTTTTGGCACAGGCGGTCATGGCCACCATGAGAAGTGCCATTGCCATTACCAAAAGAGTACGAAGGAACTTTTTCATGTTTTTCTCCTTTTTAATTTATTTGCCTAAAATGCGCCGGCCACAGCGGAGCAGCAGGCGCACAGACAAAGCGGTTTTATTTATCCTACCATTGCGCCGTCCACGCCGCCCTTTCGCATATTGCGCCGCATCAAGATGAACAGCAGGAAGGAGGGTATGAGCGATATGGTGGTGCCTGCCAGCACCAGCTCATAGTTGGTATCCTCCCATGAATTCAGCTTGGTTATGCCTACCATAATGGTACGCATCTCGGGGCTGCTGGCCGTAACGATCAGAGGCCACAGGTAGGAATTCCACAGCGTGATAAAGCTCTGTATAAAAAGCGTGGTTATTACGGGCTTGCATATGGGCAGCAGTACCGTAGCTATATAGCGCAGATCGCCGCAGCCATCCAGCATAGCCGCATCGCGCATATCGCGCGGCACCGACATAAACCTCTGCCGCAGCATGAACATTTGGCTGGCGGATACGAAGGAGGTTATGCACATTCCGAGATAGCTGTTGAGCAGTCCCAGCTTTGACACCGTGGCGTAGTTGGTCACCAGCAGTATATCGCCCGGCATCATCATAGTCGCCAGTATCAAAAAGAAGCAGGCATTCTTAAATTTGAATTCGTAATTGGTGAATGCATATGCCGCAAGTATGGAGAATACCAGCCTCATCACAGTGCCCAGCAGGGACACTATTACGGAGTTCAGCATATAGCGCATCAATGGCGCCTGATGCAGCGCGTTTTTAAAGTTCGCAAGATAGGTAAAGCTTTCAGGCAGAAGCTTTGACAGAGCAAATTCGCCAGGGGTCTTGAATGCGCTGCATACGCAGTATACTATTGGAAATATCAGTATCAAGCCGATCATTACGGCAATTACCTGAACCAGTGCATCGCCAATCTTTGTTTTTACTTTATTCATTATTGATAATGCACCTTCTTTCTCTCAAACATGAACGCAACCACGGTAAACCCGAAGGTAAGCAGGAAGGTCACTATGCTCACCACCGCAGCGAGGCTGTAATTTGAGCTGCCGTAGCCCGAGGCGAACATGAGGTACATAAGCGAGGTGGTGCTTCTGGACGGGCCTCCCTGTGTTATGATTATCATGGGCGCCGAGCACATCATGGCCAGCACCAGATTGGTACACATTACATAGAGTATGGTGGGGGATATGAGCGGGAGCTGTATCTTGAATATCCTTGTGAAGAGGCCCGCCCCATCCAGCCTTGCGGCCTCCATTATATGCGAGGGTATGCCCCGCAGGGCAGAGAGGAAAAGAAGGAAGTCAAAGCCTATGCCCATCCATACCGTAAGTATGATTATGGTATAAAGGGCGGTGGCGCGGCTTTCGAACCATCCGAGCTGTGTGCCGAGCATGGCGTTGATTATTCCCAAGGTAGGGCTGAACATGGACTTAAACACCATACATGCCGCGGACATGGATACCGCCATGGGCATGGTGAAAAGCGTCTCATAGAGCGGGCTCAGCCTGCGCTTTTTGTTGGCTATCAGCGCAAGCAGTATGGTCACTACCAGCGTTATGGGGACGTTTATGCCCGTTATGATGAGGGAATTCAATATGGACTTTTTGAAATCGTTGCGCCCGAATACGTATTTATAGTTATCCAGCCCTGCAAAGCCCGTGACGTTTCCCTTCTGGTTGACTATGCTGAAGCTGTTTATTATGGTCTTTACAAAGGGATAATAGACGAACAGTACGGCAAATACAAGAATAGGCGCCAAAAACAGCGCAATTTTAATGCTCCTGCGTGTCTTGGGCCTGTTTAGCCATCCGCTTGCTCCCGTCGTCCTTGCCGGCTTATTTTTTACACCCATGCTTTCCACTATCGGCGGCTCCTTCCTGGCCCTTATGTAATTCACACTGCTATTGATCCGCACTTCATACTAAATATAGAATCGTCATTTCTGTTATCGGTATTATATCACGCGGCATGCCAATAGTCAATAACAGGGGAAATCGCTTTGATTTTGTCGTTTTTTTCCCCGCGTCCTCACATATATGTGAAAATTCAAAATAATATATCAAATAAAATATATCCGTATATGACAACGGTCCCCCGGCGCTGCCGGGGGACCGTTATACTGCGTTTTAAGTTTAATCCACCTTGGGGCCGGCATCTACCAAAGCCTTGCCCGCCTCGTTGCCTTCGTACTTGGCGAAGTTCTTGATGAAGCGGGAGGCCAGATCCTTTGCCTTTGCATCCCAATCAGCGGGATTGGCATAGGTATCTCTGGGATCCAGAATGTTGGTGTCAACGCCCTTCAGCTCGGTGGGTACCTCGAAGTCAAAGTAAGGTATTTTCTTGGTGGGCACGCCCAGTATGTCACCGTTGAGGATAGCGTCGATTATGCCGCGGGTATCCTTTATGGAGATACGCTTGCCGGTGCCGTTCCATCCGGTGTTGACCAGATACGCCTTCGCGCCGCTCATCTCCATGCGCTTTACCAGCTCATCAGCGTATTTGGTAGGATGCAGCTCCAGGAATGCCTGACCGAAACATGCGGAGAAGGTGGGGGTGGGTTCAGTTATGCCGCGCTCGGTACCAGCCAGCTTTGCGGTAAAGCCGGAGAGGAAGTAGTACTTGGTCTGCTCCGGAGTCAATATGGATACGGGAGGCAGCACGCCGAAAGCGTCAGCGGAGAGGAAAATAACGTTCTTTGCAGCAGGCGCGGAGCTTATGGGGCGCACTATGTTCTTAATATGGTCGATGGGGTAGGATACGCGGGTGTTCTCGGTAACGCTCTTATCGGCAAAGTCTATCTTGCCGTTCTCATCGAGGGTTACATTCTCGAGGAGGGCGTTGCGCTTGATGGCGTTGTAGATATCCGGCTCGGATTCCTTATCCAGATTAATGACCTTTGCATAGCATCCGCCTTCGAAGTTGAACACGCCATTGTCGTCCCAGCCGTGCTCGTCGTCGCCTATCAGCAGGCGCTTGGGGTCGGTAGACAGCGTGGTCTTGCCGGTGCCGGAAAGGCCAAAGAAGATGGCGGTATTCTTGCCGTCCATGTCGGTATTTGCAGAGCAGTGCATGGAGGCGATACCCTTGAGGGGCAGATAGTAGTTCATCATGGAGAAGAGGCCCTTCTTCATTTCGCCGCCGTACCAGGTGTTGATGATGACCTGCTCGCGGCTGGTGAGGTTGAATACTACCGCGGTCTCGGAATTAAGCCCCAGCTCCTTGTAGTTCTCTACCTTGGCCTTGGAGGCGTTGTAAACTACGAAATCCGGCTCAAAGTTCTTCAGCTCCTCTTCGGTGGGCCTGATAAACATATTCTTTACAAAGTGAGCCTGCCAGGCAACTTCTACGATGAAGCGGATTGCCATGCGGGTGTCCTTGTTGGCGCCGCAGAAGGCGTCCACTACGAACAGGCGCTTGTTAGAGAGTTCTTTTCTTGCGATATCCTTAACGGCATTCCAGGTCTCGATGGAGGCGGGGTGGTTGTCGTTCTTATATTCGTCGGAAGTCCACCAGACGGTATCCTTGGAGGTATCGTCAACGACGATAAACTTGTCCTTGGGTGAACGGCCGGTGTATATGCCGGTCATGACGTTGACAGCGCCCAGCTCGCTGAGCTGGCCCTTTTCATAGCCCTCAAGGCCGGGCTTGGTCTCTTCATCAAAGAGCATCTCATAGGAAGGATTGTAGACTATTTCCGTAGTGCCGGTAATGCCGTACTTGGTAAGATCGATGTTTGCCATTTTCTTTTACACAACCTCTCTGTATTATTTATGCAGGAATTGGCAGGGGATTATTCACTCCGTGCCAAATCCAAACTACCGCATGATATTTTTATGATAAGTCATGGCCACGTTAAAATCAATACAAATTGTCAGGAAATACTCAAATAAATCCTTAGTATACCTGCCTTTGCGGTAAGCTTATCTTATTCCGCAGGCAGGTTGCAAAAGCAAAAAGCAGAAGCGCCACGTTTCCTTTTCAATGTGCTCAAACGCTTACGGCATTGCGTATGGCGTTGCCGACACGGCTTTCACACGTTGAGCACATCTTTATTACAGCAGTATAGGTTAAATATCCTTAACCTATGTCACTAAAATAAGCCGCCCTATTGAGCGGCGCAGGCTCTTACTTCATGTGGGCCCTCGCGTGGGCGCATATGGCATTGTAGGTCTTGTCGCTGAGGTCGTGCTCCATTTTGCAGGCATCAGTCTCGGCAGTGATTTCGTCCACGCCTATTGATACCAAAAAATCGGTCAACGTCCTGTGCCTGTCCAGCATCTTGGAAGCTATCTCCATTCCTGATTCGGTAAGGGTTATGAGCCCCTCCCCGTCCATCGTGATATGTCCGCTGGCCTTCAGCCTTTTCGTGGTATATGTTACGCTGGGCTTTGTAACGCCAAGATAGTCCGCCACATCAATGGAACGAATATAGCCGTGCTTATTGCGCATCATCAGCATCGCTTCGAGGTAATCCTCGGTAGCTCTCATTATTTTCAAATTGTACCGCCCTTTCGTATTTTTATTGCAATATCATATAAAACTGATCAATGATGATTATATATTATACATAGGTTAGCAAACTCTAACCAAAAATGCAAGGATAAAATCTTGTTTAAATTTTCAGATAAAAAAGGTTGACAAAGCCGGTTAGGGTTGTTAAACTACTCGGTAGTTAAAGTGCTTAAACCCAAACGTAAAAATGTGGACCCACAAGTAGCACAGAAAACAGAGGAGACTGAGTATGATACCACTTGATCTGGCAGATATAGGCAAAGAGAACGTGATAAAAAAGGTCGGCGGCAGCCCGGACGTTAAAAAGCACCTTGAAGATCTTGGCTTTACGGCTGGCGGCCCGGTGACTGTGGTATCCGCGATGGGCGGCAACGTAATAGTAAAGGTCAAGGAATCACGGATAGCCATAAGCCGTGAAATGGCTCGCAGGATAATGATCTAACGCCTGTTTTGACATTTATTTATAGAAAGAAAGAAAAAAAGGAGAGATAGGACTATGAAGACATTAAAGGAAGCCAAGATCGGCGAAACCGTCAGGGTGGTAAAGCTTTATGGCGAAGGCCCGGTAAAGCGCCGCATAATGGACATGGGCATTACCAAGGGCGTTGAGGTGTTCGTCCGCAAGGTTGCCCCTTTGGGCGACCCTATCGAGGTAAACGTGCGCGGTTATGAGCTCAGTCTGAGAAAAGCCGACGCCGAAATGATTGAAGTTGAATAAATATTTTTTTTGAACCATAGTTAAAGTATATTAACTTCAAAGGAGTTTTATCATGAATAACCAAATCAAGATAGCCTTAGCCGGCAACCCGAACAGCGGCAAAACCACGCTGTTCAACGCTCTGACCGGTTCCAATCAGTTTGTCGGCAACTGGCCAGGCGTTACCGTAGAAAAGAAGGAAGGCCGCCTTAGGAAGCATGAGGATGTGGTCATAATGGATCTGCCCGGCATCTATTCGCTTTCCCCCTATACTTTGGAGGAAGTAGTTGCCAGAAATTATCTTATCGACCAGCGCCCCGACGCCATACTGAACATAATCGACGGAACCAACCTGGAGCGCAACCTTTACCTCACCACTCAGCTTACCGAGCTGGGCATTCCGGTAGTCGTTGCCATCAATATGATGGACGTTGTGCGCAAGAATGGCGATAAGATAGATACCGCCCAGCTCTCCGAAAAGCTGGGCTGCCGGATAGTAGAGATATCCGCCCTGAAGGGCGATGGCGTCATGGAAGCCGCAGAGGCCGCGATCAAAGCCGCCCATGGCGCAAAAACCGTCCCCATGCATACTTTCTCCGGCCCCGTTGAGCACGCTATTGCTCACATCGAGGAAGCTGCCGTACATAACATGCCCCTTGAGCAGCAGCGCTGGTACGCCATAAAGATATTCGAGCGCGACGACAAGGTGCTTGAGAAGCTGGACATCTCCAAGGATGTTCTCGATCACATTGACAGCGACATCAAAGCTGCCGAGAAGGAGCTGGACGATGACGCTGAAAGCATCATCACCAATGAGCGCTACGTATATATCGCCGAGATAATCAAATGCTGCTACAAGAAAAAAAATCAGGGTCGGCTTTCTGCTTCCGATAAGATCGACAGGGTGGTCACCAACCGCTGGCTGGGCCTGCCCATATTTGCAGCGGTAATGTTCCTCGTATACTACCTCGCCATGGTCACTGTCGGCGCATCTGCCACTGACTGGGCAAACGATGGACTGTTTGGCGATGGCTGGCACCTGTTCGGCATCGGTTCAGCCGCTTATAATGAGGTAGCAGAAGAATACGGCGAGGCCGCTGCCATAGTTGACGGTTATGAAGCGTATGTCGAAGAAAACGGCGAGCCTGCTGACGGCAAATTTACCTACGAGATAGAGGACGAGGAGACCCTTGCGGTTTCCGAGGAAACTGCTACCCTCGAGGATTATGAGGCTGCAAAGGCCACCCTTCAGGAAATCGGCGAAGAGCCTGATCCTGCCGACTACGGCGTATGGGTCCCCGGCGTCCCCGTCCTTATTGAGAGTGCTCTGGACAAGGGCAACTGTGCCGAGTGGCTCCGCGGCCTGATACTTGACGGCATAGTCGCCGGCGTCGGCGCGGTCCTCGGCTTTGTTCCTCAGATGCTGGTGCTGTTCCTGCTTCTTGCTGCCCTTGAGGACTGCGGCTATATGGCCCGTATCGCGTTCATTCTGGACAGGCTCTTCCGCAGATTCGGCCTCTCCGGCAAATCCTTCATCCCCATGCTGATCGGCACCGGCTGCGGTATCCCCGGAATAATGGCCTCCCGTACCATAGAGAATGAGCGCGATAGGCGCATGACCATAATGACCACCACATTTATCCCCTGC